>UMGA01005491.1_pt1 | contig 78115 bp, 69 predicted proteins | sample 1965171 | NCBI WGS metagenome assembly UMGA01 (sample SAMEA4836062, study PRJEB28245) | human gut metagenome | biome: gut microbiome; material: fecal sample | place: Denmark | collected 2008 | reverse complement strand
CCTGCCAGCTTAGCCAGACGCTCCTGCAGCTTCTCTCTGTCAAAATCAGAGGTGGTTTCCTCGATCTGCTTACGAATCTGGGATACCCTTGCGGAAATGGCATCCTTGTCGCCCATGCCGTCTACGATGATGGTGTTCTCTTTCTGAACCTTAACGGATTTTGCACGTCCTAACTGCTCCATGGTTGCATCCTTCAGATCCAGGCCCAGTTCCTCAGAGATAACAGTGCCGCCTGTCAGGATAGCGATATCCTGCAGCATCTCTTTCCTTCTGTCGCCGTAGCCGGGAGCCTTCACAGCCACTACGTTGAATGTGCCTCTCAGCTTGTTTACAATCAGGGTGGTCAGTGCTTCGCCTTCCACATCCTCAGCGATGATGAGAAGTCTTGCGCCCATCTTAACAACCTGCTCTAACAGAGGAAGCAGATCCTGGATGTTGGAGATCTTCTTATCGGTAATCAGCACGTATGGATCGTCTAAGTTAGCTTCCATCTTATCCATATCTGTGCACATATAAGCGGACAGGTAACCTCTGTCAAACTGCATACCTTCAACCAGGTCAAGCTCTGTCTTCATTGTCTTGGATTCTTCAATGGTGATGACGCCGTCCTTGGAAACCTTCTCCATAGCGTCTGCTACCATGGTTCCCACTTCATCATCGGAAGCAGAGATGGCTGCTACCCTTGCAATCTGCTCTTTGCCGTTGATCGGCTTGCTCATCTTCTTGATAGCTTCCACAGCTGCGTCTGTAGCCTTCTTCATACCTTTTCTCAGTACGATTGGGTTTGCGCCTGCTGCCAGGTTCTTCATTCCTTCGTTTACCATGGCCTGAGCCAGAACAGTTGCTGTGGTGGTACCGTCTCCTGCCACATCGTTGGTCTTGGAAGCAACTTCCTTGATCAGCTGTGCGCCCATGTTCTCATATGGATCCTGCAGCTCGATTTCCTTTGCAATGGTAACACCGTCGTTTGTAATTAACGGAGCGCCGAAGGACTTATCCAGGACAACGTTGCGTCCCTTCGGTCCAAGGGTCACACGTACGGTATCTGCTAACTGGTTAACGCCTGCTTCCAGTGCCTTGCGGGCTTCTACGCCATATTTAATCTGCTTTGCCATCTTTCATCAACCTCCAATATTTTATGTTCTACTGTTTTATTTATTATTCAACAACTGCCAGGATATCGTTCTGCTTTACGATAACGTACTTCTCATCCTCAATCTCTACTTCTGTTCCTGAGTACTTGGAGTAGATTACCTTGTCGCCGGCCTTAACCTGCATGGTTACTTCCTTGCCGTCAATAACTCCGCCTGGTCCCACTGCAATGACCTCTGCCTGCTGCGGCTTCTCCTTGGCTGCCCCCGGAAGGACAATGCCGGACTTTGTTGTCTCTTCTGCAACTAACTGCTTTAACACTACCTTGTCAAACAATGGTACTAACTTCATAATTGAATTCCTCCTTGCTCGATATTCTGATTTTTCTTTCTTGATTATTTTCCTTACTGCTTTCTTTTGCTCACATGATATGTTATATCACCAGTTATTAGCACTGTCAAGAGTTGAGTGCTAATTTCTTTTAATTTTATTGTTTTTTTACAATTTGCTGTTTCTTTTTTTTTCCATTCGTATTACAATAATAACAATAAGGCATAATATGACCCATAGGGGAGCTTTTATGCATCACCATTACAAGAAAGGGGTTTTTGGCATGGCAAAGAAAGGTTGGGGTAAATTCGTGGCATTTGCAGCAGTAACCGGTGCTGTGGCTGCCGGCGTTTCCTACGTACTTCAGTATAAGACATACCACAGGGAGCTGGAAAAGGATTTCCGGGAATTTGAGGATGGCGGCGAGGACAGAACCGACGAGGACGGGACAGATCGCACCATTGATACACGCAGCCTGGACCGCAATTACATCTCTCTTTCCTCCAGCAAGGACGAATTCAAGGTGGCTGCCAAAGATATGGCCCAGGCAACGAAGAATGTCCTTAAGGATGCCGGAAGCCTGCTGTCGGACACGGCCCATGAGGCGGTTTCCGCTGCCGTGGACACGGCCCAGATTGCACTGCAGACCGTGAAGACAAAGAAAGCGGATTTCATGGATGAGCACTCCAGGGATAAGGATGATGATTCTGATTTGTTTGAAGATGAGGGCTTCCTGGACGACGACTATGTGGACGAGGACGACCTCTATGATTACCGCCGCATGGACGGCAGTTCCTCCTATGATTCAGGAGATCTTACGGAAGATGATTACGACGACAGCAGCGAGGAGCCTGAGAAATCGGAAGCAGGCCGCTCTACTGCCATCATCGAGGAAGATACGCTGGAATAACACAGCGGTTTAAGACCATGTATATGAACCAAAACAGAAAAACCCCGGGAGCATGACAGTTCATGTTCCCGGGGTTTTTTGGCACTTTATTCTGTATTTCATTTATCCGTTTACTCTTTTTTTCTTCTTTTTAACTCTTTTTGACTCCTTTATTCCTCCCAGGCCAGAAGGTTAATCCACACAGGCTGGTCAGCCAGCTGCTCATCCATAATATAGGCGTGGCTGTCATCCTCCTGGGACATAAGCTGATACTCCCCACGTTCCTCTATATAGATCCAACGGTCATCTAACTGTACCGTACCGTCCTTTACTTCCAGCATCCAGGTGGATGTCTCTCCCTCCTGGTTCAGGGTGGTATAGGTTACCTCTCCCTCCAGCCTGTCACCGGAAAACCTTCCTGTCTTGCACACATCCCTGGCTTCCCCTTCCGGGCTGGTCTCATAATAGCAGTATCCTGTATGGCCCAGGCCCTCCATCTTCCCATCCTTCCACAATCCCTGGGAGTAATCATACCTGGGGGCATCCAGTTCAACCACCTGAAGGGCCGTACATTCCCCTTCCGGCCTGCCGCCCTTAAAGGTACCGTAATACAGGGTCTTAGGCATGGTAAGGACCAGCCCCTCACCCTCCATGGACTGGCTGAATGACCGGCCGTCATAAAGATACCGCGCCCCATCCATAACCTCATAAAACAGGGTCACAAGCTCCTCCTCACCGCTGTCCATAACCTGGGCAGCAGTCTCCAAATCCTGTGCCTCTAATGCCTTTATGATTTTGTCCAGAACCGCCTTCTGGGATTCTGTCACATCCGGAAGGATCTCTTTGTCTTCCCCTCCCGTCCGGGCCAGGTCCTCCCCTGCGCCTTCTGCCGCCTGCGCAGCCCCTGCGGTACCTGGATAAGCACCAGCCTTCCCCGCGGGACCGCCATCTTCATCCGCCGGACCTGCCTGGTTATACATCCGGCCATAGGCGCTGCCCGCCGTTCCTGCCTGGTCATAGGCCCTGTCATGCTGCCCCCAGAAGGCACTGATTCCCAGTACCGCTGCAAAAGCAGCGGCAGCAGCCATATCTGTCCATGTATTATTCCTGCCCTTCATGGCATACCATTCCTTTCCTGTCATTTTTCCTATCATTTTTCCTGTTATATTACCTGCTATATTATCTGTTATTTACCCCCTCATCCTGCCTGCCGTCTGAAAAATCCATGCAGCACCTTAAAACGTCCAGGCCTTAGCCAGTAACTTAGCGCCATTTCGGATTTCCTCCTCGCTGAGACTGGCATATCCCAGCATAACGGTTGAATCAAACAGCTTTTCCTCCGGCTGTATGAAGCATCCTGATATCCCATAAACCTTCACTCCCAGTTCAGCCGCACGGGCCACCAGACTTTCCTCCGCCTCTCCCTGCCTGTGGGTCAAAAGCACATGCAGCCCTGCATATTCTCCCCTGATTAAAAACCGGTCCTCCAGTTCCTTAAGCCCTGCCATTAGAGCATCATGTTTTCCCTTGTACAGGGCTCTCATGCGGTTCAGGTGTCTCTCATAATATCCCTGGGTTATAAACTGATAAAGAATGTTCTGGTCAATCCTGGACACCGTGGAAAGATAGAAACCGGCTCTTTCCCGGTATGCCTCCAGCAAATGCTCCGGCAGCACCATGAATCCCACACGGATAGCCGGGGCTATGGACTTGGAAAATGTTCCCATGTAAATCACACGGCCGCCCCGGTCCATTCCCTGCAGCGCGGGAATAGGCTTTCCCTTGTATCGGAACTCGCTGTCATAATCATCCTCTATCAGATACCGGTCTGCACCGCTGTAAGCCCAGGCCAGCAGCTCCTGCCGCCGCTTCACAGGCATGACAATCCCTGTGGGATACTGATGGGAAGGCATCACATAGGCCACATCCGCGCTGCTGCGGGAAAGCCGCTGCACATCCATTCCATACCGGTCCATGTCCACGGGAATCACAGGATATCCCTCGCCCTTAAGCACTCTGTATGCCTGCTTGTATGTGGGGTTTTCCATGGCGATTTTCCTGCCGTTTCCCAGAATCTGGGATAGGAGCATCAGCAGATACTCGCTTCCTGCGCCGATGAGTATCTGTTCCGGCCTGCAGTCCACCCCCCTGGCGGAATGGAGGTAATCACCTATGGCAGTCCTGAGAGCCCTTTCCCCCTGGGGGTCTCCTGCCGCAAACATCTCCTTGTTATCATCCACCAGTGTATTCCTGCTGATTTTCCTCCACGTATTAAAGGGAAAACTGTCCAGATCAATTCCTCTGGGAGAAAAATCCACCTGGTAACGGTCCTTTCCGGTGTCTCCCGGCTCTACAAAAGAACCGCCTCCCTTTTGCCGTACTTCCACCAGCTCCTCTATCTTGCAGACAAAATAACCCTTGCACGGCAGTGCCTCTATATACCCTTCAGACAGCAGCTGGTCATAGGCCATCTGGGTGGTACTGCGGCTCAGCCTCAGGTTCCTGGCCAGTATACGGGTGGAAGGCAGACGGCTACCGGCCTCCAGCTTTCCCTGGCGGATTTCGTTTTTTATGTACTGGTAAATCTGTTCATAGAGAGGACTTTCTGACTGACTGTCAAAGGGTACTATCAATTCCATTTTCCGCCCCTTCCTGCCGCAAACTGGCATTATCATTTGTATTTGAAATAAACATTTTAATCATACCAGTCCAAAAGAGAGATGTCAATATATTTTTATGTTTATTCTGTTAATTTGTATTATTCAAGCAAAATGCAAAGATTATTTTGAGATAATATACTCTTTTTCTGATTTGTATATTGTAATCACCACGGTATGGAATTATAATAAAAGTAGGAAGACAATCCAATAAAATCAGTTTAGAAAGGACGGATGGACATGAGCGAACAGACTCTGAATATGTTAAAGAAGCTATCTCCCAAAAAGGAACATTCACTGGCTTTCCGCTGTTTCATAGGGGCTGCGGCCATTGTGCTGCTGACCGTGTCCGTGCACATCCTGGTGTTCACAGCCATAGAGAAGCACAGCGAGATAAGGAACCTTCCGGAATGGTACCAGCTGCTGGCAGGTCTGTCTGTGGATGCGCTTTACCCGCTGTTCATAGTGTCCCTGGCATCCATCATCAAGCGGGTGTTCCGTATACCGGTACACCGTCTGGAGCGCAAGGTTTTCAAGTTTACCTATCTCTGCCTTGGACTTATCGCCGCCTCCAGAATCAGCATGTATGTGGGACTCTATGTATTCTTTATGGCTTTGTTTGCGGCAGGCACAGCCATATATATCATCATCGGCATACGTTTTCTCTACGAACTGTTTAAATACCGCTTCATATCCTGCCGGTATTATTAAATGGCATACTATCAGATTACGCGTTATCAGGTGATCCGTCACCGGATTATGCATGGGATACGGCCATAATAAATGCCGGGGACCTTTTCATCAGGTTCCCCGGCATTTTCTTTATCGCATTAATGACTGCTTTGATTTATCTGTTATTACCTTATGGTTCATCCTATTTGGGAAGCTTAAATGAGCTCTTTAAGGATACAATCCGGTTAAACACCGGCTTCTGGGGCGTGCTGTCCTTGCAGTCCACACAGAAGAAACCGTTGCGCACAAACTGATAGCTGTCATAGGCCTCTCCCTCTGCCAGGGCCGGCTCCACGTAGCACTCCTGTAACACAACCAGGGAGTTGGGATTTAAGTTCAGGCTGCCGTCTTCATTCAGCTTGCCCTTCTCCTCGTCCACAATATTCTCATAAAGGCGGCACTCCACCTGTCTTGCTGTGGGAACAGCCACCCAGTGGATGGTTCCCTTTACTTTGCGTCCCTCAAAACCGGAACCGCTCTTTGTCTCCGGATCATAGGTGCCGTGAACCACGGTAATGTTGCCGTCAGCATCCTTCTCACATCCTGTACACTTCACGAAATATGCGCCCATCAGGCGTACCTCATTGCCGGGGAACATACGGAAATACTTTTTAGGAGGCTCTTCCATGAAATCCTCCCGCTCAATATAAAGCTCCCGCCCAAACGGCACCTTCCTGTCTCCCAGCTCCGGATTCTCCAGATTATTGGGAACATCCAACATCTCCACCTGTCCTTCCGGATAATTGTCAATGACCAGCTTCACCGGATTCAGAACAGCCATCATACGGGGCTTCTTAAGCTTTAAGTCCTCGCGGATACAGTATTCCAGCATGGCGTAGTCCACGGAGCTGTTGGCCTTGGATACGCCAACCATCTCCACGAACATCTTGATGGCCTCCGGTGTATATCCCCTTCTCCTCAGAGCCGCGATAGACACCAGACGCGGGTCGTCCCAGCCGTCCACGATGTTATCCTCCACCAGCTTCTTGATATAGCGCTTGCCGGTTATCACATTGGTCAGATACAGCTTGGCGAACTCAATCTGGCGCGGCGGATTCTCAAACTCGCACTCCTTCACCACCCAGTCATAGAGAGGCCTGTGGTCCTCAAACTCCAGGGTACAGATGGAATGGGTAATGTGTTCAATGGCATCCTCAATGGGATGGGCGAAATCATACATGGGATAGATGCACCACTTGTCGCCTGTGTTGTGGTGAGACATGCGGGCAACGCGGTAGATAACAGGATCCCTCATGTTGATATTAGGGGAAGCCATATCAATCTTGGCTCTCAGCACCTTTTCTCCATCCTGGTACTTTCCCTCCTTCATCTCCTCAAACAGAGCAAGATTCTCCTCCACGGAACGGTTCCTGTAAGGGCTCTCCTTGCCGGGTGTGGTAAAGTCTCCCCTGTACTCCCTGATCTGGTCGGCTGTCAGGTCACAGACAAACGCCTTTCCCTTCTTAATCAGGAATACGGCGCACTCGTACATCTGGTCAAAATAATTGGACGCAAAGAAAAGCCTGTCCTCGAAATCAGCTCCCAGCCACTTCACGTCATCCATGATGGACTCCACGAATTCAGTCTTTTCCTTTGTTGGGTTTGTATCGTCAAAACGCAGGTTGAACTTGCCGCCGTACTTCTGTGCCAGGCCGTAGTTCAGTAAGATGGACTTGGCATGTCCGATGTGCAAATAACCGTTTGGCTCCGGCGGGAAACGGGTCTGGACATGGTCATAAACGCCCTCTGCCAGGTCCTTGTCAATCTCCTGTTCAATGAAATTCCTGGAGACTACCTCCTTTTCCTCAGTTTCCATTACGGTATCCTTGTCTGCCATAATTGTTCCTCCGTTACGTTGCTATTGTGATAAATATAATTATTAATCATAACACAATTCTTTTATCAGTGAAAGGGGAAAATACATTTTGCAGTGGAAATCTTGTCCTATGTCTGCTATACTATATTAATGTGCTAAATTATGTACAAATATGAGGAGATTTACCAAACCATGAAAAAAGCAGCAAAATTCGCTCTGATAAAGACCATCCCCATATTCCTCGGCTACCTGTTCTTAGGAATCGCCTTTGGCCTCCTGTTGCAGAAATCCGGTTTGAGTGTGTTCTGGGCCTTTCTCATCAGCACCCTGGTTTACGCGGGTTCCATGCAGTTTGCCCTGGTGGGCATCCTCACCGGCGGCTTAAGCTATGTGACCACGGCTGTCATGACCCTCTTTATCAACAGCCGCCATGCATTTTACGGACTCACCTTCATCGAGCGCTTCAAGGAAATGAGAAAGACCTATCCATATATGGTATTTTCTCTGACGGATGAAACTTATTCCCTGTTATGTTCCATGGCCCGTCCGGCTGACTTTACAGACAGGGAATGGAAGGCAGCCACCTTCTTTACCGCTTTTTTTGATCAGTGCTACTGGATAGCCGGGTCAGTGCTGGGCGCCCTTATGGGTGAGCTCATTACCTTTGACACCACAGGCATTGATTTTGCCATGACCGCCCTGTTTGTGGTCATATGCGTGGACCAGTGGAAGGCGGCAAAGACCCACATACCGGCTGTCACCGGTTTTATATGCGGCGCACTGTTTCTGGTGCTCATCCGCTCTTCCAACTTCATCCTTCCTGCCCTGGCAGCTGCCGTAGCCATGCTGCTGTTCCTGCGCAGGACTGTGGAACAGAAAATGGAGGAGGATTAAACCATGACCCAATCAAATTATGTACTAATTACCATACTGGTTTGCGCTCTGTGCACCCAGGTAACCCGTTGGCTTCCCTTCCTTCTCTTTGGCGGTAAAAAAGAAGTCCCCGGGCTGGTCCGCTACCTGGGAACCATTCTCCCGGCCGCCATCATGGCCGTGCTGGTGGTCTACTGCCTGAAGGGAATCACACCTTTAGCCTACCCTTATGGCCTGCCGGAGCTTATATCCGTTGCCGTGGTGGTGGGACTCCACCTCTGGAAGGGAAATACCCTTGCCAGCATTGCGCTGGGAACGTTGTGCTACATGATGCTGGTACAGTTGGTATTCTGATGAGGCTCTGACCATGTTCTGGCTGTGCTCTGACCAACCCATATATAAAAGCCTGTTCACGCTGTATAATGTGTGAACAGGCTTTTCTGCATCATTTTATTTTATAATAATTTTATTTCATACCCATTTTATATGCATTTATTAAATCTCTGCATCCGTCCCTTCCGGCTCCCTGCTGCAGACGTCATTCCCGTCGTTTAGCGCAGGCCTGATCATTCCATCCTTCAGCAGGCCGATAAATACCGGCACCAGCTCCGGATCAAACTGTGTTCCCGCGCCCCGTTCCAGCTCATTGACAGCGAATTCCACCGACATGCTGGGTTTATAGCTGCGCTTGGATACCATGGCGTCAAAGGAATCTGCAATACAAAGGATTCTTGCTGCCAGAGGTATATCCTTCCCTGCGATGCGCCTGGGATATCCCCTTCCGTCATACCGCTCATGGTGTCCCAGGACAGCGGGAATCACATAATCCATGGAGGGAAGGTGGCGTATAATTTCCACGGATGCCTCCACATGGCGTTTCATGGTACTGTACTCCTCGTCCGTCAATTTGCCGGTTTTATTCAGTATGTTTTCCGGTATCCCTATTTTTCCGATATCGTGAAGCAGGGCCGACTCCTTAAGAATCTCCTGGTATTCCTCGCTGGTTTTCAGGGCCTGTCCCATGGCATGGGCATAATAGGCCACATTCTTGGAATGCTGGAATGTATAATGGTCCTTTGCGTCAATGGCAGCTGTCAGGGCATAGATGGTGGGAGCATACTCAGAATACATGCTTCGGTGCTTCTTTGCCAGTCCCTCGTCCGTATCCCTCACCCCGATGATTCCGTCCGAGTATACCCGGATTCCGTTCTTTCCGGAACGCTTCACATGGTATACCGCACAGTCTGCGTTGGATATGAGCTCATTCATGGACGCGGCTGCGTACGGAGCCGCGCAGATTCCGCAGCTGACAGTCAGGGGCTTTAAGTAAGTGTCCGTACAGTCCAGATTCATATTCTGGATCTGCCGCGAAATGTTCTCAGCCAGGTTCTGCGCTGAATAGATATCATAGTCAGGCAGGATGACGGCAAATTCCTTGCCGCTGTAGCGTCCGCAGTATCCGTTATCCCCCACAGTCCCCTGTATGATACGCGCAATATGCACCAGTGCCTTATCTCCCTCATGATTGCCGTAAAGCTGGTTGTACAGCTTAAAATCATCCACGTTGAAGATGACAAGGGCCAGGGAGGTCCGCCTGCATTTTTCGTAATTTTCCTCCAGTGTCTGGCAGAAATATTTCCGGTTCAAAAGTCCGGTAAGCTCATCTGTTCTGGCTTCCTCATATGCCTTTTCATAGAGCCTGGAGTTCTTCACCGCAATGGAGCTTACGGATTCAATGGAGTTAAGGAATATGATGTCCTCCTCGGAATACCCCTGGGTACGCATCTTTCCCCGCTTCTCCCTGCCCCCTAAAAGCACCAGACCGGCCAGGTCGTTCCCATCCTTAAGAGGCAGAATACACTCAATCTTAAGGACTTCCATCTGGTATTTTTCTTCCTCCCACATGGACTTATATTCCACGGTCCTGCGGAAATCCTTAAGCAGCAGACAGGAATCATGGCTTTTAAGCCAGTTGATAAGCGGCGCGCTGCCGGCCAGGGAAAAATTTTTGTCATCCAGGGGACTGCTGCTGAATACAGCCGGATAATTCCCCTGGGAATCCCTGATGCAAATATAAATCTTCCTTGTGTGCAGGGTATTTCCTATGACGTTCACCAGGGCATTCAGGATTTCAGTCAGTCTGAGGGATTGGGACACAATGGCGGTATATTCGCTGAGCCGTTCTGTCTGGCTCACCTCCTCCTTAATAAAAATCCGGTCAAAAAATCCCTTGGCCACCATATAAATCAGCAGAGTGACCAGCATGGTCATAGTAGCCACAATCATGACGCTGAAAGGAGCCAGCATCGGTATATCCCTGCGGATGATGCCGTCCAGGGTCTGGGCCACATTGTAAAAGGCCAGGGCGCTTACAGCCATGGCAATGATATAGCAGTTGCCTCTGGATACCAGCAGGGTCATGCGGAACACATGCCTGGAATAAAGCGTATAGAACATCACCCCTGCATTCAGCACCCCTGACAGGATATCAATGGGAAATCCATTGAACAGAGGCACGGCCATATTGCCTGCAAACAGCAGGAGTATGCCTGACAGCAGCGGAACCACTTTGGCCTTCAGGGCCCTGTTTTTCCGGCTGCTCCATATGATGGCGGCCGTATGTATGATTACCAGGAAACAGAGTCCGTACATAATGCTGGCACGCCAGTCCATATGATAGACAAACACGGCGCCGGCTCCACTCCACTCAATGGCAGGCGGCTGGACCAGGTTTCCTGTCCATATATTATAGAGATTCACCAGAAGGATGAGCACCAGCCATATTTTATGGGAGCTTTTTGCCTTATGGCCGCAGAAATCCCTGATAAAACAGAAAAACGCACATGGCACCAAGCTGATTCCTGACAGCGAAACATGAAACCACAGCTCATAGGACGGCCAGGCCCGAAGTCTCATCAAAAGGGAACCGCCGGTCCACAGAATCATGGCGCCCAGCACAGCGATAAAATCACGAATCAGCCGTGATTTCTTAGCCGACATAAAAGCCAGCATAAGAAAGGTATAGAAATATAAAGCTGTTATGGATATAAAAACATAGCTTCTCATACAATCAGTATCTCCTAATATCTCCTGTGCCCGTCAAAAGCCGCCTGCATCTTTATCATTTCCTGTATATCGTGGATGGACGGGTTGATATGCCGCAGTGTCTTTCCTGTCTTTTCCCGATAGGAGGCAAAGGTGCCGCACCGCAGAACCGTTATCTCCAGCGGGTCCATACCCAGTATCCGTTTCAAATCATGGTAATCCTGGTCCACGTATTTAAAATAAATGGTCAGGTGTTCCTTCAGAAGTTCCCTGCTTACGGCCCGGTTCACCACGCAGCCCGGCGCCAGTTCCACGTACATATGGAGGTATGGCCTCCCTCTGTCCTCAGTAAACTCCTTAAGGGCCGCCCAGTCTGTCACATCAATTCCGGAAAGGCTGATAACATTCTTAATGGAATTTTCCGAAATCCTTGTAAAACCGGCGATATCAATAATATCCGGTACCCGGTCGATGTACTCAAACCTGGGAATCCGTGTCTCATCCTCCTTGTTGGTAAGTCCCAGACAGCGGTAAACATCCCCTACCCGGTACCGGGCAAACGCCCCGCCTTTCAGCACGGTAAGGACAATTTCATACACCTCTCCGGCTGCCACCTCATCCATACATATGGTCCTGGGAACATAGGAGGGATCAGCCAGATTCTTGTACATTTCCGTTTCCGGTATAAATTCATAAAAGCATGCATCCGGAAAAAAGTACAGTCCATTGCGGTTCCATGTCTCTGTCCCGATAAAACTGGGCTCTGTCCCCGCAAACACCTCTACGGGCCTGATGCCCCACAGTTCCTCCAGGTCATCTTTATAGCAGCGGTTATCTGTTCCGGCGCACAGAAATCCCTTCAGCCTGAACAGGTCCTTGGGCATCAGTCCCCGTCCTTCCTTTTCACACTGTTTCTTAGCCTTAAGATACCGCAGAGTCATGGAGGGGGGCATGGTGAACAGCTTTTTAAGGAAAGACCCGCCCTTCTTACCGCCCTCGGACAGGCTGGCAATACTCATGCTCACAAAATAAGCCACGCTGCCCATGCCAAAGAAGAAATCAATGCCCTTTCCCAGCCCCATCTTGAATCCCTTCTTATTCCGCTCGGAAAAGGTCATGTTTACGGCCTCGTCCACCGGAGGAAGAAACTCTATATGGAGCTCGTCCGACAATCCCAGGGGAATCAGGCCCGTGATATAGGGCAAAGGCGCCAGGCCATACAAAAATGTATCTCCGATTCCAATGTCAAAACTTCCCCTTCCCTTGCTGGTAGCCATCATCAGGCAGGTCAGGATATTATTTTTATAGGTCTTCAGCATGCCGCTGGTGTAGGGCGCCACCTTGATGGGATGCTTGCCGCCCTCCCACGTGGTCTGTATCCATATAATGGGTTTATCTGGAAGCATGTCCTCCTTCTTAAGGAGAAGAACATCCGCATAATCCTCATAGGCCGTCAACGGCACCATGGCCCTAAACTCCTCTATATTCTCCGGCCTCTTATCCTTTAGAATTTTCTTTCCAAGAGGGCTGGCGCACCAGAGTCCCATCTGCTCCTCCAAAAGCCTTCTCTGGATTTTCATATAAGACGCCATGTCCAGGTCCAGAAATCCGCAGTATTCCTGCCATATCCTGTCATACTCCTGATTGGTCAGCTTTTCCTCAAATGTCATTCCGGTTCACCGCCTTTTCCACAGTCTGGGTAATAAAAATGGTACCTGCTCCCGGTACTCCCTGTAGTCAGAAAATTCCTCTACAAATATAAGCCTGTCCTGATACCAGGCATACAAAAGGTTCAGAAAAGAAAGACAAAGGCTGAGCATCACCCGGTTCATATTCCCGGTGGACAGGCCCACGCAGAAAAAGCAGCCAAAAAACCACCAGATGCCTGGATGACGGCACCAGCCATACATACCTGAGCGGCAGACCTTGTGCCGATCCGCCTCCTGACAATACGTATTGTCAAAGGGCAATGCAAAATACAGCGTATAAACCAGTATGGCCAGAAAAATTGCGCCCGGAAGGAGCCAGGCTGACTGTACCTTAAATCCTGATGAGATACAGGCATATACCATCCTTCCTCCCACCACAGCCAGCAGCAGGTTTCCTGCTGCAAAAAGGGGTACAAACCACCTTTTTTTCAAAAAAACACGATTCCAGTCATACAGGAAAAACATCCCAAAGGCTCCTAATCCAAAGCCCCAATCCAACATCTATATCCCCCCTTCCCAACATATAAAAAGGAGTCCGCTCTCTTCATGATTCCAGACTCCCAACCGTATCTAAAATAAATCCTCCCATCTGTTCTCAACCCTTGGGAAATTATGTAAAGTATCATGTAAATAGTAACTATTTGCCGAATAGTATAAATTCTATCATAAATATGCCGAAAAAGGAAGGGATTTGTGCAGGTATTATTTATCTTTTCTTATAAATAATTAGGTTATTTTGTAATCATGCTAAATTTATTGTTTTTTAGATACAATTATTCTCCCCTCGCCTGTTTAAGGATACTCTGCCAGGATGATGATTGATATGGACAATTACAAGGATAAATGGATAAGTTGGATTATGGCGCCAATGTTCCTATGGCTGCGGCAAAAAAAGAGACAGCACAGGCTGTCCCTCAAAATTCTTACTACATAAAATTTCTATCCTTTAGAATTCCTATCCCTTAAAATTCCTATCCCTTAAAATCCATCTCCGTTGTAAATTCCTTGCCGCAATACGGACAGGTGACACGAACCACAGGTCCTTCTAATCCGTTTAGGGTTTCGTACATCTCCTGTAAGAATTTCAAATCAGAAGCAAACAACTTTTCTATTGTTTCAACCGTTACCAGCGGAAGACTGCCCAGTTTTATGATAACATGGGATAATATAATAATTGCCGCATAATCCGGGTTCTGCATTACCCTTGGGTCCCTCATTGCCCTTATTTCGTCCATTGCTGTTGCCAGGCGCATAATCCCGTTCTTATGAAAATTTCCTTCCTCATCCATATACCCTTTCGGCAAAGTGAATTCGTATTGTGTCTGCAGCATAATCTCTCCTCTCCTTACGTGTTAATATTTAAAAAATACGGATATTTCCAATATAAACCATGGGGAATAAAAGAAAAAAGCCCGGTAAACACCAGGCTCTCCACAAGCTGCTGACGGGAATCGGATAGTTCAGCATATATAAAAATAACGTAGAATGGAGGTTTTGTACTTCTTAAATCATAAGTCGACTTTCTAGTCGACCAAAGAAAAAAGCCGTTTCCGGCTTTTGAATTTCTCGTGTTATATGGTCATAGCTGATTCAGTGGAATCGCTTTATGTTCTGGATGTTCGTTTAGGTATAACCATGGGTTGTGTTTTATTTTTGTTGCAATATCTGGTGGTATTGTAGGATATACAGCTTCAAAAGGAATAGGACTTCCCACGATTCCAATCACTTCGGGTTCTTTAGGTGATATATCCAATTCAGATAAATCAATTCCAGCCACTTCACATGCCTTTGCTCTCAATTCTTCAATTGATTTCGGTTCTATATGATAGAGGGTGGGAATCGGATTCTTCTTTCTTCCACAATAGAAATATTCCAAATTGCAGTCATCCCACTCGTAAATTTCTATATTATCCCTATCCATATCAAACATTGTTTTACAACGGCGTTTAATTTGTATTGCTGTTTCATTGTCATTGGCTTGCAGGTTTTTAAAAAATTCCTCAATTGGCAAAATAGATGTAATTATAATCAACTTACATTCTATAAAGGCTTTACCATGGTATCTTGCACCCGCCATACTCTCTGTGTTATTATCTACCAGTTTCAAAAAACTAGTCAATTTCATGCTTGATGGGCGTAGTTCATCCAGAATCATACATGGATGACTGTCATATGTTTCTACAGGGTCTCTATCTTCACCACTTGTAGCATAAATCAATCCTCTTGCTTTTGCAGTCATTTTTGCATAAGTTGTCTTTCCTGCTCCACTTGAACCATGTATGTATATAACTTCTAAGTCACGTTCTTTGTTACTATTTAATTTTGTTTTGATAATTTCATCAATTGCGTTATTTAAGTAGCTTCTCAAAGCTACTCTGTTGGAAAAAGCATAATTTTCATGAAAGTTATATCCTCGGAGCGTTCCGGCTTCCACTTCCTCTAAAATACGTTTTTTCAACTTTTTCATATGATTTTCGTTAGTTAATTGTGCTTTTTCTTTTTCAGCCAGTTCAGCCAAAAAAACATTATAATCAAACGAACTAATTACCATTGACGGGTCATATTGGAATTTCTCAGGATTATTTCTATGAATCAAATAGGCACACGCCGCCGCATACGAGGTTTCTATTTTTCTTATACGTTGTGCCGTTACATCAAACCAATTTGCGATTGTTGAGAATTTGTAACTATTGTTCAATCTTAACATGCCATGTATATGAGTTTTTTTGAGATTACCAGCTTTATTTTTAATATCGTCAAGTTCATCCTGTTCTGTATATGTATCTTTATCGTGTACTATATAAGCATAATCCAATATAATACCTCGTTTATACAAGTTATTAACGATATTCTTGAAACTACTTTCACTAGTATATTCAATTTGATTCTGGAATTCACATATTACTCTGCATGGGTCAGTTACTTTTTTTGCTTTGGACATAGCTATCCGCCACCTGCTTTAATATTATCTGTACTATCTGATTCTTAGATAGTCCTAATTCCTCACTCCGCCTTGTTATCATTGCCATAACCTCGTCCGTCATACGTATTGTCATAGCATAAGTATATCTCTTTTTCATTAATTTGAACCTCCTAGATTAAAGAACATATGCTTATGTTCTATGGATAGTATGTCAGAACGGTTTAAAATGAACCACATATTTAGAAAATTTTTATTCATAGATTATAATATTGTTTAAAGCAATCTATTTCGGTTCGTTTTGGTATTTTGGTATTTTTTAATTTCCGACCAAAATGTCAAGTGCTATTGGTCGGAAATGCTTATATAATATAAGATTGTTTGATTTAGTATTTTTGTATTGCAAAAACAAAAAAAGCTGTTACCCAGCTTTTCAATCTTTAACATATTCAATTAAATCTCCTAAACTGCAATCAAAGTATTCACACAATTTACATACTAAATTAGCATCAATTCTTTGAAATTCGTCACGACAATACCTGTTAAAATTTGAACGTGGAATATCCAGTTCTTTACATATAGTATTTTTACTGATTTCACGTTCTTCTAAAAGCTCATTAATTCTCATATGCAAATGTGCCATAATCTCACCACCCTTTATTAATTCCATTATATCCAGTAAATATCTATCTAGTAATTCACTGTATAGTGAGGTATAATATAGTGAGGTGCTTGCAAAAAGTTTAAAACTGGAGGAAATTGATGGATACTTATGACTATCAGCATGAAATAGGCTTTATCAATGAAATGGAAACAAAAATTGACACTTTATCAGAGGGAGAAGCAAAAGAGGTATCTGAATTTATTGATACGCTCAAAAAAAAGACTGTACAGGAACAAACCTTACATTCTTTAGAATGGCTTAGAGTTGCAATATTACCAACGTTACAGGTATATGCAAAAAAAACATGCTCCCTCCTCGTTATAGAGGAGGCTCATGATTCTGTAATAATGGTCACACTTAAAAATGATATTGGATATGATATTACAAAAAATAGCAGACTTATAAAAATGCTTTTTAATTTGGCAGACTTTATAGGAATTGAATCCGAAGATGGAAAAACCTGTATTGCACTGGTATTTGATAGTACTAATCTTGTTCTGTAATAACAATTTGGGCACTCTTTCGGAGTGCCCATGCTTACAATTCTATATCCACTTCACTTGAATCGATACATTGTGTTTCAAAATGTTCCCGTTCCCGTTCAAATTCTTCTGAATCATACGCTAATACCTCTTTCTTGATATATTCATCAAATGATGTAATTGTATCCTTTTGGGTCTGTTCCAAAAGCTTCAGACGTTTATAAGCATAATACAGAGCCTGTAAGACCTCCTTAACACTATTCCTATACTGTTCCCAGTCTTTTAAATTCATAACTGCTATAGGCTTTTTTCTATACCAAGACCGTTTGATTGTTAAAGAGGGTATTATAATATTTTCTGTATCAACCCAATCAAGGTATATTCGTTCTCGTTCATCCATTAAAACCTGTTCTATTATCTCATCTAAATCATCATCATTTATTGTCACTTTTAAAATCTCCTTTTTACCTGCCACGTTCCCGATTCAATGTAAGAGTATGAGCCGGTGGTTCTTTACCTATGGCGATTTTTATTGATTTGTTTATTTTCCCAAGAATATATGGTTTCTTTTCAAAAACATCTGCTAGTCTATCAATAGCTTGATTCTCTAAATTATTTAATGCAAAAACTGTCTCCTGCTTTTGTTCAATTTTTTTATTTAATAAGCTTGCTTTGTATTTGCTTTGTTCCTCATGCTGTCGGTCAGAACCACGTTCACCACGTTCTAGACCATGTTTACTTGCTACCTGTTCAAAAAATAAGTCCTGCATCAGTCTGTATGACTGCCTACCTCCACGCTCTGCCCAGAATTGACTTCTGTTAATGCTTGATGGTTCATCCACATAATCATAAAGTATTTTTCCATCTGTTCCTCTGGCTCTAATCGCATGACCTTGCTCATTTCGGATACAGCGACCTTGCTCGTCCTTTAAATATACATCTTTACGTTTGGATTTACCTGAAATAACTGGAATATAATCAATGTGTAAATGTGGTGTTTCCTCGTCAAAATGAAGCGTTGCTGAAAGTATATTCTCTTTACCTATGTACTGTTGAATGAATTTTAATGAATCATTAAAATACTGTTGAATCTCTTTTGGAATATCTGACCTTTCCCATTCCCTGGCTTTCATTTTATCCCAACCTAAATTTTTAAAATAATCCGGTGATGCAGTTATTATGACCTGTTCCATAGCAATTTGATTTTTCTTTCCAGCAAACCTCCAACCCATTTGATTTACTTTAATTTTCCAAAGTTGATAAAGTGTTTGGTTTTCTTTATTCCCTAATGTAATATTTAACCTACTTCTTCGTTCGTCTATATTGGTATTTTTATGGCTATACTTATGTCTATATTCTTCACGTCCTATACTGTTAATACTACCGCTAGTATAGCTTGCTATTCTCATTATTTGGCTTACCATTACAGCCCTCCTAAGCATTGTTCTGTTAAAGAGACAGATTCTATTCTTACATAAGTATTATGTAAGATGACTGTCCCTTTAACTCACTAAAGGGACAAGGTCCCTAACGTTCGTCCGCCGGAGGGTCTGCGACGCTTCTATAAGGGATAAAAGTATTTTTCCTTGTCCCTATAGCATGGCTGGCTTTAGGATATCATCCCGCTATACATAGCCTACGAGAACCGGAGGCACCTCGGCGATGCTCCTTCCGGTTCCGCACCCAAGATACTAGCGTTTCACAACTGACAGCAGTAATCAAGGGAAAATTCTACTCGGATACCCACAAATTACAAGACTGTTTTTCGTACTTTTTTTATGGTAAAATTAAATTAACTTATAAAAAGCTAATCAAACACAAAATTCCTCTCATACTAAGTTCATAAAATTGATTAGTGAGGTTTATAAGTTATATGTTAGATAAGTCAGTGTATCAGAACATTGACAATTTAATAGAGTTTGACGATGATTTAAGAAGTGCAATCATTAAAGCTATGCACAATAAGTATTTGAGTATGCACAAGAGTGCTGTTTGGTTTGATGAAGGTAAACAACTTCATTGCACAAAGTTAGGTGGCAAGAATAAAACAAGTAAGACTATTGAAGGATTGAATAAGAAAATCATTGATTATTATAAAAGTTTTGATTTATCTTTTCGTACTGTCATGATTGAACAACTAGATAACAATCTGAAATTAAAATCTATTGTACAAAGTACATATGATAGATATATTAATGACTATAACAGATATGTTATAGATAGTGAATTGGATAAGATACCTGTAACAGAAATTACAGCCAAACAAATACGGTCATTTCTTGAAACAAAAATCATAAATGGGATTAGCAAAAAGAATTTTGATAATCTTATAGGGTTGCTAAATGTAGTTTACTTTTATTCTGAAATGACTGATATCAATGTTAGCAATATTAAGAAACTTATGAAACTCAAATCTAAGCAGTTCGATAAGTCTAACAAACGGCAAACTGCCGAAATAGCATGGACTGATGAGGAACAAGAAAAGCTGATAGCATATAGCAGGATACATAGAGACATAAGGGTTCTGGGAATGATTTTTATGTTGCAAACCGGATTGGCTATTTCAGAATTGACACAGTTACATAAAGCGGATGTGGATATTCAAAGCAGAGAATTAACTATCAAGCGTATTGAGATTAAATACAAAAAGAACGGTAAAACCGTCTACGATGTCAGTCAAGAAGATTCAGCTAAAACCGAAAATCGTCTTGAAACAATGCTTTTATCACAAAAAGCAATCCAGACCTATAAAGATATTATTACATTATCTAAGGCCAAGGATGATAATGATTGTATATTTAATGGCTATTGGTCTTATAATTTCAATGACTATTTACGAAGGCATGTTCTTGTAGACCTCGATTTATCACCACGAGGACTTCACAGCTTCCGAAAAACATATGCTACTAATTTGGTGGATTCTGGCATTGAATTTAAAACAATACAAGAGCAGATGAGACATTCAGACATACAAACTACAATGAAATTCTACTATAAAAGTAAGTCGACTAAAAAGAAAAAACTTGAAACGCTGGACAACGTATGTTAGTCGACTTAGGTCGACTAGTCCTGGAAACATAAAAAAATAGCGGAAGCCTTATATATCAAGGCTTCCACTGTTTTCACATAAAGCTGCTGACGGGAATCGGACCCGTGACCTCCGCACTACCAATGCGACGCTCTACCGACTGAGCCACAGCAGCTTATTCTGTTTTGGTACGCTCTCGCGAACCTTGTATATATTATCATGACCGCATGGTTTTGTCAACAATAATTTTCAAATTTTTTAAACAATTCACCAACGGCTCTTTCTTGCCTTCTCTTTCTTACCTTCTATCCCCGCCCACACAAACCGCTGCTCCCGCAAGCCTCCCCGGCAATCGTGAGCAGCAGTCTGTACGGCGGCTTCCCAAAAGATTCTAAAAACCGAATCCTCAATCAACTCTTTTCCAAATATCAGAAAATACCGTCATACCCTTCCCGCAGCGTATCACAGGAGCGGCCCAGCTTCTCCAGCTCCTCCGGTGTCAGGGACAGGGGCAGGACCCTCTGTACACCGTTCTGGTTGATAATACAGGGAACGCCGGCAAATACGTCCATCTGACCGTACTCTCCCCGCAGCATGGCGGATACGGTAAGTACGCTGTGCTCATCCCCCAGAATGGCCTTGGTTATTCTGGTAAGGGCCATACCAATGCCATAATAAGTGGCACTCTTGGCCTCTATGATTTTGTAAGCGGCCGTGCGGACCTCTTCCTCGATTTCATCAAACCGCTGCCAGCATACCGCTTCCCCGTTTTCCCCGCACAGTTCCAGTATGGGCTTGGTGGCCAGCAGCGCCTGGCTCCACGGCACAAACTCGCTGTCTCCATGCTCTCCCATGACATAGGCATGGACATTTCTGGGATCCGCCTTCAGATAATCGCCTAACAGGTATCTGAGCCTGGCTGTGTCCAGGGCTGTTCCTGTTCCCAGTACCCGTCTCGGATTAAAGCCTGACAGGGTACAGGTTATCCTGGTCATGATATCAACCGGATTGGTTGCCACCAGAAACAGGCCGTTAAAGCCCGATGAGGTAACCGGCTCAATGATGGAGCGGAACACCTCAGCATTCCTTTTCAGAAGATCCAGCCGGATTTCACCCTGCTTCTGGGCCACGCCGGCACATATGACCACAATATCCGCGTCACTGCAGTCGTCGTACTCCCCTGCATATATTGTCATGCTGGAATTGGCAAATGCCAGGCCATGGTTTAAATCCATCGCCTCCCCCTCGGCCCTCTTTTTATTTACATCAATGAGCACCAGCTCATCACACACCGATTGATTCAGAAGACAATAGGCATAGCTCATGCCCACCATTCCAGTTCCTACGATTACCACTTTCCTCTTATCTGCTCTCACGTGCTGCTCCTTTCCCACCGTCCCGGTCTGCTGTTCATAACCTTAGTATATCTGGAAAACCTGCGTCTTATTCCGGCAGGATTCCCAGTTGGTTTTTCCAGAACCTCCGGCAGGTCCGGCGGCTACCTGGCCAGTTTCTTTTCCATGAGCTCGCTGTTGCTGCTGTAAGCTATCGCATTTTCACGTGAAATCACTCCGTCACGGTATAATTTAATAAGGCTGTTGTCCATGGATATCATGCCTTCCTCCTGGGAGGTGGCAATGATTCCGTCTATCTGGTGAATCTTGGATTCCCGTATCATATTGCGGATTGCATTGTTTAAAAACATAATTTCAAAGGCAGGCTGCACCCCGCCGTCCACAGTAGGTATGAGCTGCTGGGATATAACCGCATCCAGCACCATGGCCAGCTGGGTCCTTATCTGCTGCTGCTGGTTTGGCGGAAATGCATCAATCACACGGTCAATGGTATTGGCTGCTCCCACAGTATGAAGGGTGGAGAGAATCAGGTGCCCTGTCTCCGCTGCTGTCATGGCTATACTGATCGTCTCATAATCTCTCATTTCACCTAACAGGATAACATCCGGCGCCTGGCGCAGGGATGCCCTCAGGCCTGTGACATAGCTGTCCGTATCCGTAACAATCTCCCTCTGGGTCACCACGCTCTGTTTATGCCTGTGCAGGTATTCGATGGGGTCCTCCAGTGTGATGACATGGGCGTTTCTGGTGCTGTTGATTTCGTCAATAATACAGGCCAGGGTTGTGCTTTTACCGCTGCCTGCGGGGCCGGTCACCAGGACCATTCCCTTGGTAAGCCTGGATACGCCGATGATGCTGTCCGGCAGATGGAGCTGTCCGGCATCCGGCAGTTCAAAACGCACCACCCGGATGATTCCTGCCAGGGAGCCCCTCTGGCGGAACACACTGGCCCTGAAACGCGATACCCCCGGTATGGCAAAGGAAAAATCATCATCTCCATGGGACTGGACCTTATCCATGCCCCGGTTCTTTGCCAGGCCGTATATCTCTGTAATCATCTTGTCCATCTCATCGGGCATGATCCGGTTGTCACCCTGATAGATAATCCGGCCGCCAATCTTATAGGAGAAGGGCATGCCTGGTATAAGAAATATGTCAGCCGCATTCTTCTCCACGGCCGATGTAAGCAATTCCATCACATTCATCTGTTTTGCTCCTTTTGCCTCTGTTTTATTCCTGGGATGGGGCTGCTCCGCCCCACACAGGCATAGAATTATCTATTTCATACTCATCACTGGCATATACATACCATGATTTTATATCGTAATGCTTTTCCCCGCACATGAGAACCAGCTCAATGCGCAGGGACTGTCCCCTGTCCATGGGAATGTCCGTGGAAATAAATCCGGTTTCCCTGTCGTAAAGCTCTCCCAGCCTGTCCTTGATATCCAGGCTGCACTGGGTGGAATCCTTTCCCTCCCCCATTTCCTCTGTCAGAACCTGGTCCACTTCTTTAAGCCACTGCTGCCCCCTGCTGTCCGCCTCATAATAGGCCCGGACCGCCTCCCCATTGCGCCCGGCCAGCTTTAAATCGCCCTGGGCGCTGCTTAAGGACAGCAGTCCAAAGGTTGCCATGCACAGAACGATGAAAATAAGAATCAGGGACGACGCCCCTATATTCACTTTATTCCTGGATGCCTCTCCTGCCATCTGTCTTTCCTTTCCGTGTTTCATTTTCCCCAAATCCGGCGGTACACAGCTTTAGGAGCCGGCATAGGTCTCTGTCTGCAGCCGGTACAGCATCTTTCCCTTATTGGCCCCTCTGCCGTAGCGCATGATAAGTATGTCCGCCCGCTCCATCTTATCCACTGTTCCGGTGTATATAACTCCCAAAAAGGCGGGCTCACTGTCAGGTTCGGTTTCCTCCCAGCTGCTGTTCCAGTACATGGTATGAATTCCTTCGTAGCCTTCGCTCTGTACCAGCTCCTGGTTCCACTGAACCTGTTCCTGGTTTCCCCCATCGGCATCTGCCAGATGTTCCCATATGTTTCGGTCCGGCAGCATCTCTGACCACCGCAGAGCCTGCCCCGCCTTAAGCTCTTCTGCCAGGCTCTGCGCCTTAAGCACCGCCTGATTTATGTCCCGGGCGTCTTTGCTTATGTTGTCAGCCTTCACAAACACCAGAACACAGATACTGGCGCAGATGATGAAAAACCCCACCACCACCAGCATTTCCATTAAAAATGGCCCTGAACCGGACCCGCTTTTTCTATTCATCCGTCTCAAGTCCTCCGCTCCGCAGAGAAAGCTCCAGGCTTCCGCCGCCCTCTCCCACGGTCTCTATACGCAGCAGCCTGCCGTCCTTAGAAAGCTTCAGGCCCTGGCATTCTAAAATCTCCAGACCGTCCGCAAGCCCCAGACCGCTGGATGTGTCTGTAAACAGCTCCCGGATGCTTCCATCGTCCCAGTAAATCCATGTGACGTATTCTGAATCCCCTATCTCCTGTTTCATCTCCAGCACCTGGATTCCATCCACATCCGCCACATTTACCATCCCGGCCCGGTCGCCCTGGCGCACCTTGTTGGCAATGTAGCTGAGAGCTGTGTTGCCTGTATAATTGGCATCGCTGCGCACATTGATATTTTCATATACCCGGCTGCCAATCAGCACTGTGAAAAGGGCACACAGCACAAATACCAGAAACAACAGCATGGTAAAAAGCACGCTAACGGCATTTCCCTTCTTGTCTGTTTTCCGATTCATAACTGTATGCCCCCTACTCGTCTATGGGTATGATGGTAATTTCCGGCATCACATTGGACGCGAAACCATCGTAAAACACATTGTATTTCTTTCTGTTAATCTGGACCGCGTAATTCTCCTCCAGATATTCCACGCTGGGCGGATAACGGCCCTCAATGGCATAGCACTGAACCGAAGCCCTTGCCACTGCCTTCCTGAGAGTCTCCTCCTCCCTTGCGCCTGTCCTGCCCGAAAAATTCAGCACAGCGGCAGCAAATAATGCCACCATGGCCGCCATGGCTGCCAGGGACAGTATGTAACCCAGTGCCTGGCTCTTCTCTTTTTTCTCAGACTTAACCTTCATTTACTGCCTCCTAACTGTTATCCGATAGCGGACAATACGCCCACCAGAGGAAGCATGACGGACAAAAGGACAAGTCCCACTGATACAGCCAGGACTGCCACAATTGTCGGTTCAAACCTGGCTATCATATCGTCAATGGCAGTATCAGCCATCTCCTCATAATCCTGGGATATCTCATCCATAACGCTGTCCAGATGGCCGCTTCTGGTTCCCACCTTAATCATCTGTACATAAAAACCGGAAAACAGGCCGGTATCCTTCATAGCCTGGTAGTAGCTCTCACCCATCTGAAGCTGTTCCGAGCATTTCCCGATGCGGACTGCCACGCTTTCATTCTCAACCAGCTCCTTTGCAAGGTCCATACCCTTTTCCAGCTCCATACCGCTCTTTAAGGTCAGGGCCAGCACAGCGGTAAACCGCCGGTTGGCCACTGCCAGGGCAATCTTGCTGCGTCCCTTCACAAAATTCACAAAGCGCTCCACCAGGGCAAAGCGTTTGCCGAATTTGGAGGCTGTCCAGATCCCGCACAATGCCAGGGCCAGCACAGCCCCCGCAATAAGGGCTGCGCCGCTTAACCAGCCTCCCAGCCTCATGGCCGAGGCTGCCACAGGCGGCATTTGGGCCCCCAGCTGCTCATATACCTTGTTAAACACAGGCATGACCTTGGAAAACAGCACAAAGAGGACCACCAAAAGCATTACCACCATCATCACAGGATATGTGACCGCATTCTTTATGGCCCGCAAGAGCCGGTATTCCTTCTCATAGTAATCGGACAGCGATTTCATCATCTGGTCCATGGTTCCTGTCTGCTGTCCCAGCTTGGCCATACGCACCACATAAGCCGGGAATACACCCGTATCCTCCATAACCTTGAAGAAGGGGTCTCCCAGCTCCACGCCCTCAGCCATATACAAAAGCATATCCTTCTCGCCCTGCGAGGCTGCATCCTCAGCCATAATGGCCAGCCCTTCCTCTAACGGAACAGCTGCTTCCAGCAGCAGAGATATCTGCAGGCAGAACGCCGACAGCTCCTCATAGGAATACCGGTAATAAGCCTCTCCCTTTTTCGCCATCTCTTTTGCCTCCCCTTAATAGCTGTATTTTGCCCTGTAGTTAGAGCCGTTTCCAATGTACTGCATGATTTCCTGGCTCTGACCGCTGGAGGACGCAAAGGTGGGGTCCATCAGTTTCCAGCTGTTGCCGTCAAAATAGATGATATTATCCACCCATCCCTGGCCTTCCAGATATACGTTAATCCACGCGTGATACAGATTCCCCGTATAGCCCACCACCAGCTTGGTGGGAATGTCCTGGGACCTGAGCATGGCTGTCATAAGGGCAGCGTAGTCAAAACAGATTCCCTTTTTCTGCGCCAGAACCACATCCACATTGGGCAGATAGCCGGACTGGACCGAACTTGCCTTGGCCGTATCATAGGTGACATTGTTGATTACATAGTTATATACGTTTGACACCACTCCCAACTGGTCTGTTGCGCTGGCAGCCACGGATGCGCCAGTCTGCACCGCTGCGCTGGCAGCGTTGAAGTTCACATACTGGTTGGGGTACAGGAATGGTCCGAACTGATTGGTTATGGTGGCATTTACATTCTGGCTGAAGGCCTGGGAATACTGGTTTCCCTGGATATTTTCAAACACCTTCACCGAGTAGCTGCCGCTGCCCTCAGACAGAGGGAACACCTCGTATACGCCGCTGCTGCTCAAATCATATGTATATGTCTCGGAACCGCTTTTTGTAATCTGGACCTTAATCTTGCCCACGCTTCCCGTGTACTTTACCATAATATAACCCTCCGACACATTGGATGCGTCCAGGGTAGCCTTCTCATTGCTGTATGTAGTGACCCCGGAAGCAATGGGAGTCAGTACATGACTTCCGGCAGGCTTTGTGTAGGCCAGGGCCGTCACCGGTACCTGGATACTGCTGACGGCAAAAAAAGCCGCTGCCGCTGCCGCTGCAAGCTTTACAACAGGTTTATATGCTGTCTTCATATCGTTATCACTCCTTTATCTCTAAAAGGACTACATCTCCAGGCGCTGCCTTACAATCTCATAGGCCAGCACGCCTGCCGCAACCGATGCGTTCAGGGAATCAATATCCCCCTTCATGGGAATGGACGCAACCATATCACAGTGCTCGCGCACCAGCTTTCCGACCCCTTCCCCTTCATTTCCCACCACCAGTCCGATGGAACCCTTCAGGTTCATCTTATACATAAGCTCTCCGCCCATATCGGCGCAGACAAACCACATGCCCTTTTTCTTCAAATCTTCCATGGTGGCCGTCAGATTTGTGACCTTGGCTACCGGCGTATAGTTTAAGGCTCCTGCCGATGTCTTTGCCACGGTGGCTGTCAGTCCCACAGCACGGCGTTTGGGAATAATGACGCCGTGGGCCCCTGCCAGGTTGGCTGTACGGATGATGGCTCCCAGGTTGTGGGGATCCTCTATGCCGTCTAACAGTATGAGGAAGGGCGGCTCTCCCTTTTCCTCTGCCGCCTTCAGCATATCTTCCACCTCTGCGTACTCATAGGCAGCAGCATAGGCAATAACACCCTGATGCTTTCCTGTCTCGGATATCTGGTCCAGCCTCTCCTTCGGCACATAATTAATGATGGTATCATATTTCCTGGCTTCTCTCAGGATAGTGCGCACCGGACCGTCCTGACAGCCGTCCAGGACAAACAGCTTGTCGATGGTCTTGCCGGACCGGAATGCCTCCAGCACGGCATTGCGCCCCTCTATGGTAAGTTCTTCGTATCTCATGTCTTATCTCCTTCCGGGTCCGGCATCCTGCCCAGCTTCTCAAGTCCCTGGCTTATCAGATATACCAGCCTGTTGTATTCCTGCCTCAGGAACAGCCACCCTACCAGGGCTTCCATTCCTGTGGCCATGCGGTAATCAATGACAGAAGCGTTCTTGGCTGATGTGGCTGATTTTGCATTGCGCCCCCGCTTGAACACAGCATGTTCCTCCTGGGTAAGCATGTCCTCGATGGCCTTTATAAGCTCTGCCTGTGTCCCGGCCTTTACAAGCTCCGAGCTCTGCTTATGCATTTTATTCACCTGCATGCTGCCCCGGTTTATCACCTTTGTGCGTATGATAACCTCATACACCGAATCTCCAATATAGGCCAGAACCAGTGGAGAGTAAGAATTCTCATCCACTGGTTCAAGCCTCATGCACTGTCTATAATATGTGAGAAATTCCTGAATGGTTACGCTCTCTTCCACTTTACGCCCTCTCTGGTATCCTCTAATACAATTCCCATATCCAGAAGCTTTCCGCGGATTTCATCCGCCAGCGCAAAATTCTTATCTTTCCTGGCCTGCTGTCTGGCTTCAATCATCTCTTCGATCTCGCTGTCCAGCACTTCTTCCTTTTTCTCCGTGATAATGCCCAGTACATCGCACAGTTCTTCTATCATTGTCTTCATATAAGATACGAATTCCCTGGTGCCGGATTCATCAGCAGTGGTATTTGCCAGCTTTACCAGTTCAAATATGGCTGAAATAGCGTCCGCGGTGTTGAAGTCATCATCCATGGCCTCCTCATACTTGCCCCGCAGCTTATCTGCCTCTTCCATATTTTCCTGCTCCCCGGCAGTCCTTGGGCTGTGGGAAGCCTTTGCCTCCAGATCCCTTAACTTCTCCACACAGGTCAGGATACGCTCCAGGCCGTTCTTGGAAGCCTCCATCAGGTCGGCGCTGAAGTTAAGGGGGCTGCGGTAATGGGCGCTGAGCATGAAAAAGCGCAGTACCTGCAGGTCGTATTTTTCACTAATTTCCCTTACTGTAAAGAAATTTCCCAGGGATTTGGACATTTTCTTATTATCAATATTAAGGAATGCGTTGTGCATCCAGTATGTGGCAAAGTTCTTGTCGTTAGCGCACTCGCTCTGGGCAATCTCGTTCTCATGGTGAGGGAATATCAGGTCCTCGCCGCCGGCATGAATATCAATCTGCTCGCCCAGGTAGCGTTTGGACATAACGGAGCACTCAATATGCCAGCCCGGACGTCCGTCGCACCACGGCGACTCCCAGAAAGGCTCCCCTTCCTTTTTAGGCTTCCAGAGCACGAAATCATTGGGGTCTTCCTTGCCTTCCTCGCCGGTGACCTTGATTTCACGGAATCCTGACTGAAGCTCATCCAGGTTCTTATGGGACAGCTTTCCGTATTCCTTAAAGGAACCTGTCCTGAAGTACACGGTCCCGTCCCCGGCCACATAGGCGTGGTTCTTGTCGATAAGGGTCTGTATCATCTCCAGCATGCCGCAGATTTCCTGGGTTGCCTGAGGATGGACCGTGGCAGGCTTTACATTCATGGCTGCCATGTCCTTTTTGCACTCCTCAATGTACCGGCGGGACACGGTGTCAGCGTCCACACCTTCCTCAATTGCCTTTTTTATGATTTTGTCATCCACATCCGTGAAATTGGACACATAGCGCACGTCGTAACCCTTATACTCAAAATACCTGCGTACCGTGTCAAATACAATCATGGGCCTGGCGTTTCCTATATGGATGAAATTATACACCGTAGGGCCGCAGACGTACATCTTGACCTCCCCCGGGGTCAGCGGAACGAATTCCTCTTTTTTTCTGCTCAGTGTGTTAAATATCTTCATACTCTTATTCTCCTCAAATGAATCTCTTGCGGCATGTCTGGAACATACCCGGTCAGCTGTGTCAGAATGTGTTTAATCCTGTCTTATTCTTCCTTCGCCCGGCTGCAGCCAGGACAGCCTCCACAGCCGCCTTCCATTATCTTACTATCATAGCAGTAATCTGCTGTTTCCGTCAATAAGGTAATTGCCTGAGAAGAGATTCCTTCCCCGGTTCCTGTAAATCCAAGCCCTTCCTCAGTAGTGGCCTTGACGCTTACCCTGGACACGTCCAGATGGAGGGCGTCTGCTATGTTTGCCGCCATCTGCGGCCTGAATTGAGCCAGCTTGGGACGCTGGGCTATGATGGTGGCGTCTATATTCTCAACCACGTACCCTTTCCCGTCCAGAAGTTCTCCTACCTTCTTTAACAGTTCTATGCTGGAAATACCTTTATATGCCGGATCCGTGTCCGGGAAATGCTGTCCGATGTCTCCCAGGGCAGCCGCCCCCAACAGGGCGTCCATCACCGCGTGGACCAGAACGTCCGCGTCGGAATGACCTAAGAGGCCTTTTTCATATGGGATATTGACGCCGCCTAAGATTAGGTCCCGGCCTTGTACTAATTTGTGAACATCGTATCCTTGTCCGATTCTCATTGTGTCTCCTTTTTTACTGCGTCTGCGCTACTCCGCCATGCACACCGTGACTGCGCTGCGCTCATTGCCCGCGTCATATCATCATCCTTACCTTCCTGGCTATGCAGCTGGCTTGGATGTCGGTCTGAAAGCCGCAGCTTTCTCCGTCTGCATGGACGGGCAGGGCTGCTTCCGTGTGGATGGATACTTCCCTGCACTCGTAGGTTCTGACACCTTTGGGCCGGCGCCTTCCTATGAGGGCTGACAGCAGGACGGGTATCAGCTTTGTCCTGGTGCCGTGGCTCATGACGCAGATGTTTAATTTTCCGTCGCTTCCGTCTGCCCTGGGGGCAAAGAGGAAGCCGCCGCCCTCTGAGGGCTGTATGTGACAGGATATGAAAAGGATGTTGTTGAACTCCACCTTTTTTACCCCGTCCAGTAAAATGTACCCTTTGCAGGATTTACATTTAAAAAACTGATGTATACCTATGAGTATATAAGAAAGTTTCCCCATACCCAAACGATTTAAACGCTGGCGGCATCTGGAAGACAGGGCATCCTGACAGACTGCCGCGTCAAATCCGATTCCGGCGCTGACCAGAAACCGGCGGTGGGATACCTCCTGGTTTCCATAGGTAAGGACTCCGTAATCAATCATGGTGAAATGCCGGGGGGCCAGCTGTTTCTTAAGACACTTTATGGTGCGTCCGGGCATGCGAAGACTCCTGGCCAGGTCGTTGCCGGAGCCGGCCGGGATGTAGCCCAGACTTAAAGGCCCATGGAAAGACACACCGTCCAGAACCTCATTCATGGTTCCGTCCCCGCCCACGGCGATGATATATCTTGGCTCATCATGGCTGTCTGTCAGACGCCTTGCCGCGGTTCTTGCGTCCCCAATGCCTTCTGTCAGGAAAACTTCGTATTCAATATTATGACTGTCCATATAACGGGCTATGGCTTTCCAGATTTTAAGACCCTTGCCGGAGCCTGCTTTGGGATTTACAATGAAGTTATACATGAAGGATTCAGGTCGTCCTTTCTAATATTTTACTCTGCCTTAAATTATAGCATAATACCCTATAAAACACTAAGAAAATTTCTATAAAAAAAGTTGTAAAAAAAGTCTTGACAATTACCACAATTTATCATATACTGTACAGGCAGTCGCGAGTGAGACACAAACGACGGCAGGATATGGGGTCTTAGCTCAGCTGGGAGAGCATCTGCCTTACAAGCAGAGGGTCACAGGTTCGAGCCCTGTAGGCCCCACTATCTACCAAATTAAATATGGCGGAATAGCTCAGTTGGCTAGAGCACCCGGTTCATACCCGTGGTGTCGAGAGTTCAAGTCTCCCTTCCGCTACTTGAGAAGCTTTGGATTGTCAAGGCTTCTTTTATTTTGTCGCCGGGTATTTGCCTGCCAGGGCGTTTTATCCGTCTGAAATCTGCCAGGGAGGACACAAGCATCATGGAAAAGGAACAAATCTTTCAAAGAAACGCAGGATTTCTCGCGTTTTTTCTAAGCGGCATATGCGCCATCAGCAGCGGTGTGGTCGTAAGCATGCTTCAGGAGACCTACGGCTTTGCATACGGCATGACAGGGACACTGCTGTCCCTTATGAGCATAGGTAATCTGCTGGCAGGTTTTGCTTCCGGCATGCTGCCTGCGAAAATCGGAACCAAGAAAACAGTGGTGCTCCTGACAGCAGGCTATGGAGCCGGATATCTGATCATGGGATTTTCCGGATGGATGCTGGTTCTCATGCTGGGCTTTTTCCTGGTGGGCGTTGCCAAAGGAAGCACCATCAATACCTGCACCATCCTGGTGGCTGATAACTCCGGCGATCGTACAAAGGGCATGAACATCATGCACAGCTGCTATGCCCTGGGCGCGCTTTTGTGCCCTTTCTTCATCGGCGCGGCCATGAAGGCAGGAAATGCCATTCCCATGCTGGTGTTAGCTGCCTGCGGTCTCCTGCTGTGGCTGACCTTCTGTGTGACTCCCGCCGAAACAAAGGCCATGAAAAAGGACAGGAACATAGATAAAAGCTTTCTTAAAAGCAGAAAATTCTGGATGCTCACCGGTCTCCTGTTCTGCCAGAACGCGGCGGAAACCAGCGTAACCGGCTGGATGGTTACATATTTCAAGGGAAACGGCATCATATCAGGAGCTCTCAGTCCCTACACAGTGACCGTGATGTGGGGTGCCACCCTGATTGCCCGCCTGCTCATAGCATTTGTTATTCCTGTCAAAAACAGCTATTCTGCCATGATTAAGATGGGCATTGGCTGCATCATCTTCTATCTTGGCCTGATGATGGCCGGTACCCAGACCGCTGCCATTCTGCTGCTGTTCGCCTTTGCATTTGCCATGGCCGGCATGAATCCCACTGCCGTGGCCAGCGCAGGACGTATGACCAGCGCGGCCAGCATGGGAATTATGCTTCCGGCTGCCAGCAGCGGCGCTATTATCATGCCCTGGATTATCGGCATGGTGGCTGAACATGCAGGCATTGAAATCGGAATGGCTTCCAATATCATTCCCTGCGCAGGCATGCTTTTATTCAGCGTGGCAGTAAAACGTCTGAAAGAATAGGAGCCGTAAAGCCATGCTCTACGATAAGGATATACGGGAGCCTCTCTTTGATTTTCTGGAGGGGATGTACGGAAAAATACGTATTCTGGAAGAAAAACAGATGGGAAAATCCAGGGCGGATATCGTCATGGTCCTGCCGGACCTGGTGGCGGGAATCGAAATCAAAAGCGATGCAGACACCTATGTCCGTCTGAAACGCCAGGTAAAAGACTATGACCAGTTTTATGACAGAAATTATGTGGCGGCCGGCTCCAGCCATGCCCTGCACATCGAAGAACATGTCCCTGAATGGTGGGGAATCATCACCGTGGAGCAGGTGGACGGACAGGCGGACTTTTATCTTCTCAGGGAGGCCAGGCCAAATCCCGGGGTAAATCTCAGGAAAAAGCTCAGCATACTCTGGCGGCCGGAGCTGGCCCATATCCAGGAATTGAATGATATGCCTAAATATAAGGAAAAGAGCAAGCAATTCGTCATTGATAAAATCGCAGAAAAGATACCCGGGGATATACTGTCACAGCAGATAAGCGATACCCTGTTTGAACGGGATTATAATGAAATCGAACATGTGATACAGGAATTTAAAAAGACCCGGACCGCTGGCACCAGGAAACGGCGCGCCGGGCGTACCCGAAAAGGCAGGCGTTCATGATACGCCTGCCTTTTCCTGATCCGCATTATATTGGTCTATATTACCTGTTCCGCTTTTCTATTCCGCCTTACCATCCAGATAATCCAGTATCTCCTGGGCATTGGTATCCGGCTTTGCTTTTTCAAACACCTTCTCGATGACGCCATTCTCATCTATTACATAGGTACTTCTCACCACTCCCATGGAAACCTTGCCGTAAAGCTTTTTCTCCTTCCACACATCGTATGCCTGGATGGCAGTAAGCTCCGGGTCGGACAGAAGGATGAAGGGAAGTTCATGCTTGGCGGCGAAGTTGGCATGGGACTTCTCACTGTCCCTGCTGACGCCGATTACCTCCACGTTCCTCTGTTTAAATCCAATGTACGCGCCTGCAAAGGCACATGCCTCCCTGGTGCATCCGGGCGTGTTATCCTTTGGATAGAAATACAATACCACCTTCCGGCCAAGAAAAGAAGACAGGCTCACTTCCTTTCCGTCCTTATCTTTTAATGTGAAATCCGGTGCCTTTATCCCTGCACTTAACATGTCTCATTTCCTCCTTACGCAATCTGCCGGATTCTTTGAACGCGAGCCGGCCTATGAGATTATATTATTGCAGGTATCCGTGCTTGTCAAGGTCTCCTCTAACGCATTATGATTTCCTTGAATCTGCGGACAAATTCCTCAGCCTTTATATCCTTTGCACACTGCACATTCTGTCTGCTGTTTCCCACTCCTATCTTCCATGTATTAAAGGTGGTGCCTCTGGTATGCTGTCCGTGAAGCTCCACATGGATGTCTTCCCCCTGATAGGTTATGATGTCTTTATCGTACACCGCAAAAACAGCCATGGGGTCGTGCAGGAAGGTGTGGCGTCCCCGGTTCTCGTAATAGCATGTGAGCAGATCTGCCAGCAGCTCCACTTCCGGTTTTTGGCTGTTTCGGAACATGGTTACCAATTGGTCATTCACCTGGCATCTGGTGGTCACATCCAGTCCTATGGCCCGGATGGGTACACCGGAGGAATAGACGATATGGGCTGCTTCAGGGTCGCAGAGAATGTTCCACTCATTGTAATGCATATAGTATGCGCCGCCCATCATCACGATTTCCTTGATTTTCCCCTTAACCTCCGGGTGCTTGCAAAGCAGGACCCCCACATTGGTCAGCGGGCCTATGGTGACCAGGGTTATGTCCCCCTGCGACGCAGCCAGGCTCCTGCGCAGATATTCCACCCCATCCATGTCCTTCCGGTACTCCAGCTCTTCCATTCCTGCCAGAAGCTGTATGGGCACCGTCTCCACATCCGCCTCTGCCACCAGCGGATGCCCTATCCCTGCGTACACCGGTATGTCGGTCCTGCCCATGAGCTGCAGAAGCCTTACCGCAATCTGCGCCCTGGCCGCCGTGTTCCGAAATACTGTGGTGATACCCATAACCTCCAGCTCTTCCGATTTAAGGGCCAGACAGATAGCCAGGGCGTCATCTGCATCGTCTCCTATATCCGTGTCAATGATTATCTTAATCTTATCCATATTCTTCTCCTTTTTCATAACACTTCACACAGCGCCTATTCTTTACAATCGTTTCATTCCTTCATACCCGATGTACTGATTCCCATTTTATAATATTTCTGCAGCGGGAAGAAGAACATTAACGGCAGCACCGTGGTGACCACGGAAGCTGCAAATATCTCCCCCCACAGAGTTCCGTTTTCCTGCTGGAATACAGACAGGGCCACCTGTACAACCCGCACCTCCGGGGCATTGGCAGCAATCAGAGGCCATACAAAGGACTGCCATTGATAGAAAAATATAAGCAGGCCCGCGCTCACCATAATCGGCTTGGTCAAAGGAATATAGATTTTCGTAAACACAGCCAGCCAGCTGGCTCCGTCTATCCGGGCCGACTCAGCCAGGCTGTCCGGTATTTCCTCAAATGCATTTTTAAATAAAAAGATATATGTACCGTTGGCAACAGCCGGAAGGATAAGCGCGCTCTTGGTGTTCAGCATGTTAAGCTGATGGCACAGGGAATAAAGCGGTATGGCAATGGCCTCAAAGGGTATCATCATGGTAAGTATGACCATAAGAAACAGCACATGCTTGCCCCTGAACCTGAATTTTGCAAATGCAAACCCTGCCAGCGCATTGAGGGCCAGCCCCAGGACAACGGTTACCGCGCACACCACCACTGTATTAACAAGCGGCTTCATGAACTCATAATCAACAAACAGACTCCGAAAGGATTCCAGGGATATCTGTCTGGGAATAAAGGTGGACAGCGAGAAGGGCGAAGCATATTTAAATATCTCCTCACTGGGCCTGATAGACGACATAAAAGAGAAAAATACCGGCAGTACAAGAAATACGGCATAAAACAGCATCAGCCCATACTGCACGGTTCCAAACAGAACATGTTTGACAGTCCGCTTTTTCATATTTTTCCTCCTCTTTCTTAATGCTTGGGCTTCAGAACTTTCATCTCTACCATGACCACTGCAAATGACACCAGAAGAATCAAAGTCACAATGGCATAGGAACGCCCGAAGTCTGCATAGATAAACCCTGATTTATACGCCTCATACATCATCAGGTTTGTGGACATTTCAGGGCCTCCCAGGGTGATCATGTACATGGGAACAAACATCAGCAGGTTTGCCACCGTGTTAGAGACAAATACAAACATCATGGACCGCCGTATCAGTGGCAGTATAATATCCCACACTGTCCTGAATCCATTGGCCCCGTCGATTCTGGCTGATTCAATCAGGGATTCGGATACCTCCTGAATGCCGGACAAAAGATAAAGCATCCAGTAACCGCAGCCCTTCCAGATACAGATAAGGATGACTGACATCATGGACTGTTTCGGGCTGGTAAAAAAGGGCTGGGCCGGCATTCCGAACATCATGAGTATGCTGTTGACCACGCCCTGATTGGGATTCAGTAATATATTCCATATCATACAACCGGAAGAAAGGGCTATGGCTATGGGCATCATGAATACAGACCGGAACGCGCTGTTAGCCCTGCCCGGTACGCGCACTGACAATGCCAGCAGCAGAGAAATCAGAATCTGCAGGGGCGTGGTAATGAGATTGAAAATAAGAGTCACCTTCAGCGTTTTATAGAAGGTGGGGTCTGTAAACAGCGCTGTGTAATTATCCAGGCCCGCAAAATACGTTTCCCCCCGCAGAAAGGATTCCGCAAAAAAACTTCCGGCAAAGGATATGATGATGGGGTAAATCTTAAAGATGAAAAGCAGGAGCATTGCCGGTGCAAGAAACAGATAGGGTTCCCACGCTCCGGGCCGTTTTTTAAGTTTTGCTGGCTCCATGGGCCGACCTCCTCCTATTTAAGGAGAACGTATCCGTTAGGCCGGATACGTTCTTCCAACGTCAACTTATGCCGTTTTAGCTACTTTGTGTACTTTTTCAGGATATCATCGATCCTGGCCGCGGATGTATCCAGAGTAGTCTTTACATCTGCTCCGTTTCTTATATCCTCAATGGCTGCATTTACAACATCCGACCACTCGTTGTATCCGGGAGTCTTTGGCCTTGATACAGAATAGTTCTCCAAATCGCTGGCCAGCAGGGCGTACACTTCATGGTCCGGGGCAGAGGCATCCGTAATCCGGGCAATCCGTTCCATATTAGCCCCGATATTATTCTGGCTGTCCAGGAATATGCTGCTCCCCTCTCCCACGGTAATATACTTGATGAATTCAGCCGCCTCTTCCTTGTGTTTTGAATTGGCATTGATGCCTATGTGCCAGGAGTCGCACCCCACTGCGGGCACGCCGCCCTCAAAATAAGGCACCGGACACACGCCTACATTGATTCCCTTTCCCTTGGCTCTGGCGTAGCATACCGGGTCTCCCCATGTAAATGCCACCTTTCCTGTCTCGAACATTTCCCTGGCCTCATTGGTGTTCACTCCCTTAGGGGAAACCCCGTATTTATTAAACAGGTCCTGGTAAAAGGTCATGGCTTTTACGCTGGCCTCTGAGTTCAGATATCCGGTGGCTGTCAGGCCATCTTCGCTGAGCCAGGCAGCTCCCAGGGAATTAGCCAAAGGCATTACATTCCATACGCGGTTAATCTGGTCACCGATTATGCCCCAGCATGTGGTGGTACCGTTTTCCACCTTTGTAACCTGCCGGCAGATATCCAGACACTCTTCCCAGGTCATGCGCTTATCTGTCTCATAGGCGGGATACGGAATATTGTTTTCGTCCAGAATGTCCTTATTATATACCATAATCATGCCGGACTCCCTTTTGGGCGCCGTCATAACTTTTCCGTCATAAGCAGCTGCATTGAGTCCTGTCTGGGTAAAAACCTTATCCAGTTCATCCCTGCTCATGTAGTTCTCAAAAGGCTCCAGATATCCCCTTACCGAATAGGAGGTCACAAGAGGCGCATCCACATTCAGCACATCAAAGTCGCTTAACTTGGATTTCATCTTTACTTCAACCATCTCGATCATCTGGTCAAAGGGATATGATTCTGTCTTTACCTTGATTCCGGGATGGGATTCCTCAAACTTCTGTATAATCTCCTTACCCACATCCCCCTCCCACACATCTGCATGGGAATTCAGATATACGATTTCCACAGGTTCCCCACCCTGCGCCTTTTCCTGGCTGTTCTCCGGCGTCTTTTCCGCCTGGGCAGCGCTGCTTTCTGTCTGCTGGCTCTTTGAAGAACACCCTGCCGCAGAAAAAACCATAGCTGTTACTAATCCAACCGCTGCTAACTGTTTAAACTTCATAATATGTCCCCCTAGTCATTGCTGATCCTTCTGTTTATCACACACTGCTGCAAAATACGTCATTGTTCTTTTTATAAATTATGCATAATTTATTTTGACTTTATATATTAATTATATATATTTTGCCACTCACAACAACCAGGTTAAATTATGATTTTGTGTAATATTTTACTATCTCCCTGTTTACTCCCAATCCCACTGTACAATTCTACCCTTTATTCCTGTATTCCGTAGGTGTCATTCCCACCCTTTTCTTAAACAGATTGCTGAAATACTGGGAATCAGAAAATCCCACCATATACGCCACATCATTTACCCTGTATCGGATATCCAAAAGCAGTTCCTTGGCTCTGTCAATCCGATACGCCGAAATATAATCCGTCAGATTCTTATTGGTGTGGCGTTTAAACAGTTCGCACAGATAATTGGGCGAGATATACAGTTCATCCGCCACATCCTTTAATGTGATTTTCCGGTTATAGTTTGAGGCAATATACTCCTGCGCCTTCGCGATAAGCTGATTTCCCGGCTGCTTGTCCCTGGCCGGCCCTGTTTTCAGGGTCCGGCCCAGTTTTTTCTCAATCTGCCTGAGCGTATCTATTAACTCCAAAGGGTTGGTAGGTTTTGTCAGATATCTGGTCACTCCCAGCTCTATGGCACGCTGGGCATAGGAAAAGTTAGTGTATCCGCTTACTATGATTACATCCACCTCAGCATTAACCTCCCTTATCTTATATATCAAATCCAGACCTGACATGCGGGGCATCTTAATATCGGTGATAATTACATCCGCCTGCCCGCCCTTCAGATATTCCATGGCGGCTGCGGCCTCCTCAAAGCTTCCGGCCACGGTCCATTCTTCCAGCCCTTCAACCAGCCTGCACAGTCCGTTTCTTATTTTCGGTTCATCGTCCACAACAATCGCTCTCATGTCATTTCCTCCCTATGAATTGCCGGGTATGCAGAAACGGATGACCGTTCCTTCGCCCAACCGGCTCTCTATCATAAGCCCAAATTCTTCCCCATAGTACAGCCGGATTCTTTTATTTACATTTTCCACGCCTATGCTTCTGTGGTCCATCCGCATTTCTGTGGTACCATCCCTCAGCCGCTTCAATTGTTCTTCATCCATGCCAGCCCCGTTATCGCTGACCTCCAGCCAGCATCCCCCATCCTCCACACGTTCATATACCCTTATGCTCACCTTTCCTCCTGTTTCAATTCCATGGATAATGGCGTTTTCCACCAGAGGCTGTAAAATCAGCCTGGGAACCTGAACAGATTCATACTGGTGCGGAATATCAATCTCATATTCCAGTTTATCCTCCATCCGCTCCTTCTGAATCAGGAGATAGTTTGATACATGGCGGATTTCCTCCCTGAGGGCCACGGTCCTGGAGGACCTGCTGATTGCATATTTCATCATCTCACCCAGGGACACCACGATACCGCTTATCTCATATTCCTTTTTTTCCAGCAGCATCCAATTGATGGTATCCAGGGTATTATACAAAAAATGGGGATTAATCTGTGACTGCAGGGCTTCCAGCTCCGCATTTTTCTGGGCCAGTTTTTCCTGATAGACCTCCTTTATAAGCATGTCAATTTTGAAAACCATGTAGTTGAATGTCTCCATGAGACGGCCCATTTCATCCGAGCGCTTATTGTCTATGCGGTAATCAAAATTTCCCTGCTGCACCTCCCTCATGGCTTCAATCAGCTTCTTCACCGGGGCCGTGATGGCCAGCGATACTACCAGAAGGCAGACCAGAATCAGCAGGTTGCACAGAATGATGCTGAGCAGGATGGAGTGGTTCAGGCTCTGCACCTGGGCTGAGATATCAGAATACGGCACCATGGTATAAATCTTCCACCCGGTTGCCTCATTTTCAATAACTGACAGCGCCATACGCTCCTGTCCCACCATCAGTTCCTTTGATTCCCCGCCCCGGTTCTCCATGGCGCAGACCGCGTCTATGACCTGGGAAACCGTCTTTTCATCCCCTGCAATCAGTCTTTGGTTCTGGTCCAGCATAAAGGTCATCTGATGGGGAAATGAGGCATTCTCCGTATGCAGGATGTCCAGAAATGTATCCGGGTTCAAATCCATGATCAGTACGGCAATCACCTCCTGATTGTAAAAATCCGTAATGGGTTCCACCATGGTAAGGACCTTTTCCGGTCCGGTGATTCCCTCCATATAAAAAAGCAGGTTGTCCTGAAGTCCAAGCCATACCGGCTGGCCTCCGTGCTCTGAAGCCGCCTCGTAGTACTTGGAAGACACCAGGTCAAAATCCTGCAGCCTGTAATAATCATAGGTGCTGTACAGGATATTGGAACGGTCGATAATCATGATATTATTCAGCGGTTCAAACGAAAGAACAAGGGAGGAAAAATACTCAGCTATATTGCGCTTGCTGCGCCCCACCTGAAGGTAGTCCTCACCGCTGTGGATATTATTCCGCACAATCTGGCTGGTGGCCGTACTCTGTCCCAGCTGTGTCATGTAGGAAACCTTATCCGTGACACTGATATTGATTTTCTCCAGCATGTTCTCCATCTCATTTTTCTTGTTATTAAAAATAAGGCTCCTTGCATGGCTGTAGGCAAAATAGCCCATGATACCGCCCTGAAGAATCCCGATGGTTATGAATACAATCATGATTTTTGCACGGAATGATAACTGTTTCACGCCCTGTCCCCCCTGTGACCATATTTTTTCTATCATATCATGGATATTTTGGGATTACAAATCCCGAGGGGGGATATGATGTACCGGCTTTTGGACAAAAAAAGCAGCCCCGGTCAAATCAGACCAGGACTGCGTTTTTAATCCAAACTGCATTTATACTCTTATATTGTTATGACCAAATACTCCCCTGTCATCTGTCGCACCGCATATCCTGTTATCCCTCTATTGCGCCGCGTTCTTCTTAAGCATCCCCAGAATCACGCATCCGGCCGCTGCTCCCACAACCACCGCAGCCAGATACATAAGGGGACTTCCAATGGTGGGAAGGACAAAGATACCTCCATGAGGCGCCCTGAGGGTACAGCCAAATGCCATGGAAAGCCCTCCTGCAATCGCAGAACCTATGATACAGGAAGGAATCACGCGCAGCGGATCCTGGGCCGCAAAGGGAATGGCTCCCTCTGTGATAAAGGACAGGCCCATTATATAATTGACAATACCGGACTGACGCTCCTTTGCCGTAAACTTCTTCTTAAAGAAAGTGGTGCACAGGGCAATGGCAATAGGAGGCACCATACCGCCTGCCATGACAGCGGCCATGACCTCAAAGTTGCCCTCTGCCAGCTGTGCGGTTCCGAACACATACGCTGCCTTGTTAAACGGACCGCCCATATCAATGGACATCATGCCGCCTAATACCATCCCCAGCACAATCCGGCTGGTGCCGCCCATTCCGTTCAGGAAGTGGGTGAGGCCATCGTTAATCATACCCATATATGGGTTGATGAATGTGGTTACCACTGCTGCCAGGAAGATACCGATAACCGGATAGAGAAGCACCGGTTTGATGCCTTCCAGCGACTTTGGCAGCTTTGAGAAAAGCTTCCTTAAGCCCACCACAATATATCCGCCTACAAAACCTGCAAACAGAGCGCCCAGAAATCCTGCGTTCACATCGCCGCCTGCCGGGTTGGCAAAGGTGGATCCCATCTTGGCAATCAGTCCTGCCACCAGGCCCACTGCCAGGCCGGGACGGTCCGCGATACTCATGGCGATGAAGCCGGCCAGGATAGGAAGCATCATTCCGAATGCCTGCTCGCCCACGGTCTTAAGATAGGCTGCCAGAGGCGTATTCTTACCGAAGTTGGCCGGGTTGATGGAATAATCGTCAAACAGGAATGCCAGGGCGATCAGGATACCTCCGCCGATAACAAAGGGAAGCATGTGGGATACGCCGTTCATCAGGTGCTTGTATATGGTCCTCCCAATGCTGTCATTGCCTTCGGACACGGACTCTCCCCCCGCGGCTCCTGTATGATGGTATACCGGCACCGTGCCGTCCACAGCCCGTTTGATCAGTTCCTCGGCCTTGTGGATGCCGTCGGCCACAGGGACCATGATAACAGGCTTTCCGTCGAATCTTGCCATCTCCACGTTCTTATCCGCTGCAATGATAATGCCATCCGCCGCTGCAATTTCTTCCCTTGTGAGCACATTCTGGGCTCCGCCTGAACCGTCGGTCTCAGCTTTCAGGGCAATCCCCAGCTTCTTTCCCGTATTCTCCAGGTTCTCAGCCGCCATATAGGTGTGGGCAATGCCGGTGGGACAGGCCGTAACCGCCAGAACACGGTAACCGGAGGAGGCGCCTGCTTCTGCATCCGCCTTTGCATCCTTGGCCGCCTCTCCCTCAGGCGCTCCAAAACGCTCTGTCTCTGCCTCATCTATGATGCGCAAAAATTCATCCTTATCCGCTGCCCCCATAAGCCCTTCCTTGAATCCGGGATTCATAAGCAGGGTTGACAGGCGGGATAATGCCTCCAGGTGTACGTCTGCTCCCTCAGCAGGCGCCGCAATCATAAACAGAAGATTGGCCAGGGATCCGTCAAAGGCGTCGTAATCAACGCCCTCCGGAACCACCATGGCCGCCAGTCCGGGCTCCTTTACCGCCTCTACCTTTGCGTGCGGAATGGCAATTCCCTCACCGATGGCCGTGCTGCCCAGGGCTTCCCTAGCCAGTATGCCCTCCTTATATCCGGCGGTGTCCTTAAGCCTTCCTCCGGCATCCATCAGGGATACCAGCCTGTCCACGGCCTCCTCCTTACCTGAAACCTTTACGCCCAGTTCAATACTCTCTTTTTTTAATAACTCTGTAATCCGCATAAATGCGCCCCTCCTAACCGGTTAAAGTGTGTTTAAGAGTCTCATAATTTCATCTTTTGTTCCAATTCCGTCGGAAAATGCCGTCGCGCCGCCGCAGGCTGTTCCCAGCTTCAAAGCGTATGCGTAATCCCCTTTTTCCAGGTATCCGGCTATGAATCCTGCCACCATGGAATCCCCTGCCCCAACAGAATTCTTTACCGTTCCCCTGGCAGCCTGCCGGCGGTGTACACTGCCGTCCTCTGCTACCAGTATGGCTCCGTTTCCTGCCATGGATACCAGCACATTCACCGCTCCCTGTTCCTTAAGCTTTCTGGCATGGAGAATGATTTCCTCCTCTGTCTCAAGCTCCAGCCCGAACATCTGTCCCAGCTCATGATTATTGGGTTTAATGAGGAACGGACGGTACTTTAAAACCTTCAGGAGCAAATCCTTCTCCGCATCCACTACCATGCGGATTCCCCTGCCGTCCAGGCGTTCCATGATTCTCTGGTAGATGTCACTGTCAATGGCAGCCGGTATGCTTCCGGAAAGGACCAGCACATCCTCCTTTTTCAGATAGGAAAGCTTCTCAAAAAGCTGCTCCACGTCGCCGGCTGTAATCTCCGGTCCCATGCCGTTGATCTCGCTTTCCTGGTCGGACTTCAGCTTTACATTAATACGGGACATGCCCTTCTTCACCTGGATAAAATCCGAATCAAATCCCAGGCTCCTGACTCCCCGCTCTATCTCCCGGCCCGTAAAACCGGCAATGAATCCCAGAGCCGTACTCCTGTATCCCAGGTTTGCCAAAAGCGCCGAAACATTGATGCCCTTGCCTCCGTAAAAGATGTTTTCCCTGATGGTCCGGTTTACACTTCCCAATGTAAAATGTTCTACTTTAACCACATAATCCAGTGCCGGATTAAATGTTACTGTGTAAATCATATATCTCCGCACCTCCTTTTTATGAAATTTTATTTCTTATGTTGTCTCTATCATAATACGATGCTATATTTTCGTCAATAGTATTTTATAAGAAAATTTATTTCACAACCTGTTTCGTCGCAATATACAAACAGACGGCCTGTTTCCGTAAAAAGCCGTCTGTTTTTTGTGCATTATTTTCTATTTTATCGTTAGTACTGCGCCGCGTAAATAACAGTGAAGCTCTGTCCCATTATTTCTTATCCGGCGATATGGCTTTTTCATGACGCCGTATATGCTCCATGGACCCCTTCATACCAGCCCGCAGCAGAAGGTAAAGTATCTCCATCACTGCCGTAGCCGTCACCCTGGAAAACCAGAACTCCTCTGTCAGCAGCTTTTCCCTGGTGGCAGTGACAATCTTGTAATCACATATCCCGGCCAAGGGCGAATTTCCATTATTGGTAATGAGAATGACCGTGCATCCGTTTTCCTTTGCCCCCTCTGCCAGGGTCTGAAGACGCTTGGAGCTTCCTGAATTGGATATGACCATAACCACATCCTCCTGGCCCAGGTTAAAGGTATAGGCAGTCTGGGTTTCCCATATATCCCCTGCCACAGCCGGTATTCCCAGCTGGTTGAATTTGAAGGCGCCGTCCAGAGCCACGGGAATGGTATTGCCCACGGCTGCCAGCTGCACCATTCGGGCATGCTCCAGCCTGTCCAGAATATGTTCCAGATTGGCCGGGTCCATCATGTTCACGGTCTCCGTCAGCTCAGCCACCTTGTTAGCCAGTATATTCTGAAGAGACTGCCGCAGATCGCCGCGGTCAATATCATTGGACACATTCCGGTCCATTTGTTCTTCTTCCAGCACCTCCCTGGCCAATGCCAGCTTCAGGCTGTGGAATCCTTTGAAGCCGCACCGCCTGCAAAACCGGGATACAGTGGCGTCGCTGGTCCCGCTGGCCCTGGCCAGCTCGCCCACCGTCATATCCACTACTTCCGCCTTATGCTCCATCATGAAATCCGCTATCTTTTTCTCTGCTTCAAAAAATTCGTCATAGGAGGAGCAGATGACTCCCAACGCGCTTCGTGTCTCTCCCATATCATATTCCGCCTGTCTCATGTAAATTTATTTCATGGTCTAAATATAGCACACAAAACTTAAAAATAAAAGTCGTTTTTCGTCATATATTATAATGCTTTATGAAACTTTATTAACTTTTCGTTACTCCCCTTGTTTTTCCTTTTTTACTGTGCTATAATCTCTAAACGTTAACATATTATTAACAATTTGTTTATATTTAGCCGCATATTATCAGGTCTTCAAATGTGAGAAAGAGGCTGGTATCATGAAAAATATTAAAACGTTTTTTTCCAAGTACAAACATGCATGGCTGCTGTGTTACGGCTTTATTTATCTTCCATGGTTCTGTTACCTGGAAAAGACAGTCACCCGTCATTACCATGTAATGCATGTTGCCCTGGACGACTTCATACCCTTCAACGAATATTTTATTATTCCCTACATGATGTGGTTTTTATACGTGGCAGGAACCATAGTTTTCTTTCTTTTCCGAAATAAGGAAGATTATTACAGGATTTGTACCTTCCTGTTCTCAGGTATGACCATCAGCCTGATTATCTGTACCTTTTTCCACAACGGAACAGATTTCAGACCGGCCATTGACCCGGGTAAGAATATATTTTCCGGCATGGTTGCCGCCCTGTACCAGACGGATACGCCTACCAACGTATTCCCCAGCATCCATGTGTACAACTCCATCGGCACCCACATCGCCATCATGAAAAGTGAGTCCCTTAAGAAATATCCCTGGGTGCGGGCCGGTTCAGCCATCCTTATGGTTTCCATCTGCCTGTCTACCGTATTCTTAAAACAGCACTCGGTTATCGACATGGTGGGAGCAGCTATCATGGCTTATGTGATTTACGGGATCGTCTACGGATACAACTGGTCTGCCGAAGACAAGAAGGTCACCCAGAAGGCGCTCAGTTAAAAGGCCGGAAATCAGATGTTTGGAAATTAAATGTCTGGAAAACAAATGTTCGAAAAATTAAAACCGCTGTATGTCAGTCATTCTGCAAACTGACATACAGCGGTTCTTTTATCCCTATGCTTCTTATTTCTATCCTTCTGTTACCATATCTCCCCTACCGCTCCTCTTTATCCTTTGGCAGCAGCAGGTTCAGGAGAATGGAAACAACTGCCGCTATGACCACAGGCGTTTTTGCAAACACCACGGTCATCCAGGAAGGAAAGCCGCAGAGCGAGTCGGATGCCTGGGTAACCCCTGCTCCAAGAGCCACCGCTATACCAACGATAAAGCCGCTTCTCACCGACAGGCCGGTGTTGAATATCATGCGGATTCCGGTCACTGTGATGGCGGCAAACACAGTCAGGGTAGCCCCGCCCAGCACGCACTGGGGAACACTGGTGAGAAAGGCGGAAAACTTTGGCAGTATTCCCGCAATCCCCAATATAATGGCTGCCAGAGCAGCGACCCAGCGGTTCACCACCTTGGTGGTGGTGACAATCCCCACATTCTGGCTGAAGGTCACATTGGGAAGTCCCCCAAAAAAGGCTCCTATGATATTGCTCAGCCCGAATCCCAGAATACCGCCCCGCAGCTCCTTATCCGTGGCTTCCCTGTCCATTCCGCCCATGGTGGTGGCTGTCACATCCCCCATGGCCTGCAGGGAATTGATGGCAAACAGCAGACCGATTGCCACACAGGATGATACTTCAAATTCAATGCCGAAATGCATTACCTTTGGAAGGGCAAATATGCCTGCACGTCCCACCGCGCTGAAATCAACCATACCAAACCCAAGGGCAACGCCGTATCCAACGATAATGCCGATAAGTACAGAAGCCAGCTTTATGATTCCCCTGCCATAATTATTACAGACTATGACCACAGTCAGGGTAAGTGCTGCCACCAGCCAGTTCTGCCAGGAGCCATAGGTTTCACTGCCCTGCCCTCCTGCCATATAGCGAATGGCAATGGGGTATAGGGACAGGCCGATGCACAGGATGACAATACCTATAATCAGCGGCGGAAACAGTGACTTGATCTTGTTGTAGGACAGACCTACCAGTACTGCCACGATTCCGCCTACAATCTCTGCTCCGAAGATGGTGGCTATGCCGTAGCCCTCCACAATGGTGGACATGCTTGTGACATAGGCAAATCCAACCCCGACAATCAACGGCAGTCCCGCTCCAAACTGAAGGCTGCCTTTCCTGAATCCGACTGGGAATACCTGCAAAAGGGTGGCCAAAGCAGATACCACAAGAGCCGCCTGGACAATGATAACCTTATCTTCCCCGCTTAAACCGGCCACACCCGCAATGATGATAGCAGGGGTCACACATCCCACGATCATCGCCACAATGTGCTGGAAAGCCAGGGGAAGGGCCTGTCCCAAAGGCGGCATCCCGCCGTTCAGTTCAAAAACTGATTCTTTTTTGTGTTTGCCTTCTTTCATTTTACCTCCTTTTCATATAAAAAGGTCCTATGAAAGCAAACAGAAAGACAGCCTGATTATAGCTATTTTTCCATTATACGTTCCATAGAACCACTTTTTTATTTGTACTTATGAATAACTTTTGACGTTTTATTTATATCTTATTGTAAAATAATACCATAATGTTAAATGGTTGTCAATCTTTGTTGGTGAAAATATCAAAGAAAAATCTCCGGAAAACAATCTTCTCAGCCACATAAACGCAGCAAAAAATCCGCAGTCCTCCTGGCCAACAGGATTTTACGCGGATTTTTCACTTGATTTTCCACCTGAGTATCGGATTGACAAATTTCGCTTGGACTTACTGCCCCTTTGAAAAAGGATTCAGCATTTTGTTTACCACTTCCGCCTCAGACGGGCCTTCAAACAGGGTGCTTCCCTGGTCCTTGGCTGGTATGCCGTCCACCCTGGAGCCGTCAATGCCGCCCCTCATCTCTACTTCATGCTTATAGTCAGCCAGGTATTTTTCGATGGCGCTGATTTTGTCCTCAGGCGCCTCCATACCTTCCTTAGATAGTCCCATGATGTCCATGACCGTATCCAGCTCACTGGCATCCCAGTCCTTAAGAACTGTGTTTGCGAGAAACTGAATCCGCTCCCTGATTGAATTGCACTTCAGAAATTCTTTTACCATTTTTAAGACCTCCATACATATGGAAATTTCTTGATACCGGCTATACTATACTACTTCGTTAAAAAGATGTCAATTAAAACCGTAAAATTTCTGCGTTATTTTATATCCCAGAATCAAAAGCTCCCTTCCGCCCTTGCCTGGAAGGTTGCAGCCCTGTCCCAAAAAGCCCATTCTGAGCCGCAGGTAAAGGGGCAGATTCTGTTTTTTCAGGTACTGCCACAGCTCTTTCTTTTTCTCCAGGTTTTCCTCTGTTCCGGATTTGATAGCCAGGACAGAACAAATGGTCATCATGATTTCCAGGTATTGTATCATATAGTGGCGCAGCTTCCTGCTGCTTATCTTCATGGCATCATAATAACCCAACATCAGCTTGGTGACCCGAATCTGCTGGTCAATGCGGCCAATCATCACCTCTTCGTTGACGGACTGATCCTGCCTTCCGATGTAATAGCGGTAGAAATTCACATCCAGGTAATAGATATGCTTCACATGAGGCAGTGGCTGGTACACAAAAATATTATCCACATAAAAGGTATGCTTGGGAAGCTCCAGTCCGCACTGGAGCAGCAGCCCTGTCCTGTAAATAACAGAGTGCATCAGTATATACTGCCCTGTCATAAAGAACTTCACGTCATTCCATCCAAATACCTTGTCCTTTGGAAATGCCGTGTGGTATTTCATCACTTTTTTCCTTCTGGCCCCCTCCTTCTCATAGACAAAGTTGGTAACCAGCATGTCCAGGGTCTCTCCCCCGTATACAAAGCGCCTCAGGGTATCAAGAACCTGTACATATGCCTCCTCATTGACCCAGTCATCGCTGTCCACCACCTTAAAGAAAATGCCTGTGGCATTTTTAAGTCCTGTGTTCACCGCTTCCCCATGCCCGCCGTTTTCCTGGTGGATGGCACGGCAGATAGTGGGATATTCCCGGGCATAACGGTCAGCAATCTCTCCTGTCCTGTCTTTGGCGGATCCGTCATCCACAATGATGATTTCCACTTCCTCCCCGCCCGTAAGCAGGGTGTTGATACAGTGCTCCATATAGCTTTCCGAGTTATAGCAGGGGATTGCCACAGTCAATAACTTCACCTTTCTACCTCCTCATTATGAGTACTTAGCCAAACGCTGCCAGGGCTGCCAGATTGGCGGCTCCGTGCATCAATACTGCCATAGGATACTTGCGGTATTCGCTGCCTTCATAGCCCCATGCCAGCACCATTCCCAAAAGGAATGCGTATGTGCCTTGAATCCAGTTTCCATGATATATTCCAAAGGCCAGGGAGGATATGACCGCCGCCGGAAGAAAGGCCATGAAACGCCTCAGCCATCCGTACAGAACCAGGCGGAAGGCTCCTTCCTCCAGAATGGGAGCCAGGACCAATGTCATCCACAGCAGCTCCGCTCCCCGGGATATGGCCGGCCTCATGGCCTCCTCATAAGATGATAAGAGACTGCCGGGCCACGGTATAACATTCACCAGCAGATTGCCGGCCAGTGCCGCCGCTGCTGCCGCCAGTACACGCTTCTGCCACCCTGGGGGCAGAACCTGTTTTCCATCCCTCATACGCTTCCTGTCCTTCTATTCTTATTCTGCTGACAGTATAGCATGGCTCCCCGGGTTTTGCTACCATCTTTTTACTCTTTCCATTGCATTTTTTCCCATATTACCCTATAATAAACTTAATTTATATGACAATTTTAAAGACAAGCGAGGTATGGATTATGGCGAAAAAACGCATCGTAATGGCCATCGGCCACAAAGATATGGGAACCAATCTTCCTGAACAAAAGGCAGCTGTGGCGAGAACCGCCAAAATCATCGCTGATTTCATCCAGGAGGGATGGCAGGTAGCCATTGTACACAGCAACGCTCCCCAGGTAGGCATGATTCACACAGCCATGAATGAATTCGGCAAACAGCATGACGGCTATAGCCAGGCTCCCATGTCTGTCTGCTCCGCCATGAGCCAGGGTTATATCGGATACGATCTTCAGAACGGAATCAGAGCTGAACTCATTAAGAGAGGCATTTACAAACCTGTAAGCACTGTATTGACCCAGGTGACAGTGGACCCATACGATGAGGCCTTCTATACCCCCGTCAAAGTCATCGGGCGTGTGATGTCCAAAGAGGAAGCGGACGCCGAGGAAGCAAAGGGCAACCATGTGACAGAAGTGGAAGGCGGTTACCGCAGAATCGTAGCATCCCCCCATCCTGTTGCCATTGTGGAGATCGATGCCGTCAAGGCCCTTATGGACGCAGACCAGATTGTCATTGCCTGCGGAGGCGGCGGCATTCCCGTCATGGAACAGGGCTATAACTTAAGGGGCGCCAGCGCCATCATTGAGAAGGACCTTGCCACCGGACTGCTGGCCAAGGAGATCGATGCAGATGTGATGATGATACTCACCAGCGTGGAAAATGTAACCCTAAACTACGGCACGCCCCAGGAACAGCCCATCAGCCACATGACCATAGACCAGGCCAGGGATTATATCAGCCAGGGCCAGTTTGAATTCGCCTCCATGCTGCCAAAGGTATCTGCCTCCATTGATTTTCTGGAAAGCGGAAAAGGCAGGAAGGCCATCATCACCACCCTGGATAAGGCAAAGGACAGCCTGAAAGGCCATGGGGGTACGGTCATCGAATAGATACTTTGATTCCGGCAAATTGGTTTTCATAATAAAACAATAAAAAATCCACTAACCCCAAGTATTTTCCAAGGGTTAATGGATTTTTTTATATGCCTTTTATGCTTCTGCCAGCACCCGCTCCGTTATATAGCTGACCATCTCATCCTTTTTCATCCCCAGAGACAGGGCCAGTTCGGAATACAGATTATCCTCCGCTGTCTTAAAATACCGCTCGTCCAAATCCGTCATCTTCTTTCCCTGCTCCAAGCGGTCCTTTCTGCGCAGGTACAATGCTTTTATCATGCTGATCCACACCCGGCAGTCACAGGTCTTAAGGGCTTCCTTATACCGTTCCTCCCGCTGTTTATCATTGGTCACCTCCATCTCCTTTACATCCGAGATTTTGTCAATCAGTTCAAGGGCCTCTTCTTTGGAAAGAAGCGGCCTGGTTATGGTTTTCTCCGAATCCACAGGCGTCACAATTTTGCTGTCTTGCTGATAATAGGGACGGAGTACATAATACAGCCGGCCCTTTGGACCGTCAGGTCTGTCGATTGTGATAATGTCCATCACCTCGCAGACGCCCCTGATGCCGTATATGATATACTGACCTTTCTGATACATAATTTTACCGCCTACTTCCCTTATTTTATAATACTTATATTGTATCACTAAAAGGGTGTCGATGTCAGAAGTTTTTTGGCGCCGCCTCAAATTTTGTAAAATATATACCATGGTGCCGCCTGGTTTTTTGTATACAATAACCAGTCCATTGTTCTTTGCAGGCTCCTGTCCGGTGTCAGTCCTCCTCTGCTTCCACCACAGCCAGTATTTCGGTGGCGCTGCCCCCCGGAAGCTCATTGGCTCCAATGGCAAGTCTTGCCGCGATTCCCGCTTCTCCATATAAATCCCGGAACAGTCGGCTGGCCCCGTCTATGACCAGCGGCTGATTTCCAAATCCCTTGGCGCAGCGCACATAGCTGATAATCTGTACAAACTGTTTTACTTTATCCAAATCGCCCAGTTCCGCCTTCAGAACAGACAGAATATTAAGAGCGCATATTTGGGCGGACCTCTGGCCATCCTCTATGGTTAAATCCTCCCCCACAACGCCCACCACCTGGCGCACTCCATGGATGTCCGGCGTCTGACCGGCAATATAAATCAGATTCCCCACTCTTCTTGACGGTGCATACAATCCGTTGGGCTTTGGCAGCTCAGGAAGTTCAAGCCCCATTTCCCGCAATTTCTGTTCTACTTTCATAACCTTCTCCTTATCATTTTTATATTTTCTGCATTCTTTATGCAAAGGCGCTGCATACAGCAGACGAACCACCATACCCAGCGCCTTCGGCACAAGCCATTTCGTTAAACACGTTCTTCTCTATGATTTCCCTTTCATTGCCTTAAGCGTTCTTTACCGTGGCAATGTCAATCAGGGTCAGCTCCTTGGCCCGGTTTTCCAGGCTGGTTACCAGCGCATTGGCCGTATCCAGGGAGGTCAGGACATTGACGCCTGTCTCGATGGCATTGCGGCGGATGATGAAACCGTCATGGCTGCGCTCTGCGCCCTGGGCCGGAATGTCGATAATCAGGTCAATCTGATGTCCCAGCACCAGGTCCAGGATGTTGGGAGATTCCTGCTCCAGCTTGCGGATTTCGTAAGCCTTTACGCCGTTCTTATTCAGTGTCCGTGCAGTACCCCTGGTGGCAAATATCTGATATCCCACAGCAGCAAACCTGCGGGCAATATCCACGGCCTCCTCCTGGTCGCTGTGGCGCACGGACATAATCATTTTCTTGTATTTTGGAAGACGGATTCCCGCTCCCTCAAACGCTTTATAGAGCGCTTCATTGAACGTCTTTGCAATGCCCAGGCACTCGCCGGTGGACTTCATCTCAGGCCCAAGGCTGATGTCGGCGCCCCGAATCTTCTCAAAGGAGAACACAGGCATCTTGATGGCTATATAATCAGCTGCAGGCTGCAATCCCGGTTTATAGCCCAGCTCCCGGATGGTATGGCCGCAGATAATCCGGGTTGCCAGCGGCACGATGGGGATGCCGGTAACCTTGCTGATATAGGGAACCGTCCGCGAGGAACGGGGATTCACCTCGATGATGTATACGTCGTCACCGTCCACAATGAACTGAATATTAATCATGCCCTTTACGTGGAGGGCTCTTGCCAGCTTCTCAGTATAGTCCACAATGGTGTCGATATTATGCTGGGTGATGTCCTGGGCCGGATACACAGAGATACTGTCACCGGAGTGGATACCGGTACGCTCTATATGCTGCATGATACCGGGAATCAGGATGTCGGTGCCGTCACAGATGGCATCCACCTCTATTTCCTTGCCCATGATATACTTGTCAACCAGAATCGGATGCTCCTGGGCTATCTGGTTGATAATGCCAATGAATTCGTCGATATCCTCATCGCTTATGGCAATCTGCATACCCTGTCCGCCCAGCACGTAGGATGGCCTCACCAGCACCGGATATCCAAGCTTATGGGCTGCTTCCTTTGCCTCCTCGGCCGTAAATACGGTATGTCCTGCGGGCCTTGGGATATTGCACTGCTCCAGGATGGCGTCAAAGCGCTCCCTGTCCTCTGCCGCGTCCACATCCTCTGCCGCCGTACCCAAAATGGGAACTCCCATCTTCATCAGGGCTTCTGTCAGCTTGATGGCTGTCTGTCCGCCGAACTGCACCACTGCGCCGTCCGGCTTCTCAATATCCACGATGCTCTCCACATCCTCCGGGGTAAGGGGTTCAAAATACAGCTTATCCGCAATATCAAAGTCCGTGCTGACGGTCTCCGGGTTATTGTTGACAATAATGGTCTCATAGCCTTCCCTGCTGAATGCCCAGGTACTGTGGACAGAACAGAAGTCAAATTCAATTCCCTGTCCAATACGGATTGGGCCGGAACCCAGAACAAGCACCTTCCTGCGCCCGGTGGTCTGCTCAGCCTCGTTGAAACCTCCGAAGCAGGAATAATAGTAAGGTGTCTCGGCCGCAAACTCAGCGGCGCAGGTGTCCACCATCTTATAAACAGCGCGGATACCATTGTCATAGCGCAGCTTTTTTATATCCTCCTGGGAGGTTCCCGTAAGCCTTGCAATTACATTGTCGGGATACTCGATTCTCTTGGCCTCTGCCAGAAGCTCTGCCGTCAGATTCTTTTCTCCTGCGCCCACTGCCTTGAGGGCGTCCTCCATCTCCACCAGAATGGCCAGCTTGTCAATAAACCAGAAATCTATTTTAGTGATGTCGTGTATCTGCTCATAGGTGAATCCGCGGCGCAGCGCCTCTGCAATTCTCCAGATGCGCATGTCATCCACCCTGTTTAATTCTTCTGCCAGTGTTTCGTCGGAAAGGTCCGTAAAATCATAGGACAGCAGGCAGTCCACATGCTGTTCCAGAGAACGGATGGCCTTCATGAGAGCGCCTTCAAAATTGGTGCAGATACTCATGACCTCTCCTGTGGCCTTCATCTGGGTGCCCAGGGTGCGCTTTGCGCTGATAAATTTGTCAAAGGGCAGCCTTGGCATCTTTACCACGCAGTAGTCCAGCATGGGCTCAAAGCTGGCATATGTTTTCTTTGTAACCGCATTTCTGATTTCGTCCAGGGTATATCCCAAGGCGATCTTGGCAGCCACCTTGGCGATGGGGTATCCCGTTGCCTTGCTTGCCAGGGCCGATGAACGGCTTACACGGGGATTTACCTCGATAACACAGTACTCAAAGCTGTCCGGATTCAGGGCGTACTGCACATTGCAGCCGCCGGTGATTCCCAGCTCGCTGATGATGTTGAGGGCAGAGGTACGGAGCATCTGGTACTCCTTGTCCCCCAGGGTCTGGGAGGGAGCCACCACAATACTGTCTCCTGTATGGACGCCCACAGGGTCAATGTTCTCCATATTACAAACCGTGATTACATTGCCTGCGCCGTCGCGCATCACCTCGTACTCGATTTCCTTCCACCCGGCGATGCAGCGCTCCACCAGCACCTGTCCCACACGGGAAAGGCGCAGTCCGTTTTCCAGTATTTCAGCGCACTGTTCAGGATTGGCGGCAATACCGCCGCCGGAACCGCCCAGAGTGTATGCGGGACGGAGCACTACAGGATAGCCGATTTTTTCGGCAATCTCCAGACCATGCTTTACATCCTCCACAATATCAGAGGGCGCCACAGGCTCACCGATTTTCTCCATGGTCTCCTTGAACATCTCGCGGTCCTCGGCCTTCTTGATGGTCAGGGCCGTGGTGCCGATCAGGCGCACATTGTGTTCTTTAAAGAAACCTGCATCCTCCAGCTCCATGGCCAGGTTAAGACCTGCCTGTCCGCCCAGGGTGGGCAGCACGCTGTCCGGTTTCTCTTTTAATATAAGCTGCTCCACCACTTCCACGGTAAGGGGCTCAATATAGACGCGGTCTGCAATATCCTTGTCTGTCATGATGGTTGCCGGGTTGGAGTTGAGAAGCACAACCTCAATTCCCTCTTCCTTCAGGGAACGGCAGGCCTGGGTACCTGCGTAATCGAATTCTGCCGCCTGTCCGATGACAATGGGGCCGGATCCAAGCACCAGTACTTTTTTGATATCAGGATTCTTTGGCATCAGTCATTCACCTCCATCATTTTAAGGAAACGGTCAAAGAGGTAACCGGAATCCAGGGGTCCGGGGCATGCTTCCGGATGGTACTGTACCGTGAAGATATTCTTGCCCACATACTTTAAACCCTCGTTGGTGCTGTCATTTACATTGACAAATGCGGGGACTGCCACTGTCGGGTCCAGATTGTCCGTATCCACCACATAGCCATGGTTCTGGGAAGAAATATATACTCTTCCTGTCTCCAAATCCTTTACAGGATGGTTTCCGCCTCTGTGTCCGTATTTTAATTTATGGGTATCCATGCCGTTGGCCAGGGCCATGAGCTGGTGTCCCAGACAGATGGCAAAGATAGGCACATCTGATTCATAAAGCTTTTTCACTTCCCGTATGATGGCTGTATTTTCCTTTGGATCCCCGGGGCCGTTGCTGAGCATGATGCCGTCAGGTTTTCCTGCCAGCACTTTTTCTGCGGGTGTGTCAGCCGGATAAACCGTTACCTCACATCCCCTCTGGTTCAGGGAACGGGCAATGTTTCTCTTGGCGCCGTAGTCCAGAAGGGCAACCTTTTTACCGTTTCCGGGAAGGACGTATGTTTCCTTAGTGGTGGTCTTAAGCACCACGCCTGTCACGGTATACTCCTTCATGCGCTTAATGGGCTCGCTAAAATCGGTATATTCCTTTGTAGTAATCATACCGTTCATGGTGCCTTTTTCTCTTAATATTTTGGTAAGGGCTCTTGTATCGATACCGCAGATACCGGGAATGTCGTGTTCTTTTAAGAAGTTTTGAATGGTATCCTCGCTTCTGAAATTGCTGGGGATTCTTGATAATTCTCTTACAATATAGCCATCCGGCCAGGGCTTTGCTGACTCCATGTCCTTATGGCAGATTCCATAATTGCCAATAAGGGGATATGTCATGACAACGGCCTGTCCTGCATAGGACGGATCGGTCAGCACTTCCAGATAACCGGTCATTGACGTGTTAAACACGATTTCACTGATGACTTCACGTTCAGAACCAATGCTGGTCCCGGTGAACACAGTTCCATCTTCCAGTATGAGGTATGCTTTCATATGGGGGTACCTGTCCTTTCTTATGTGTTTGCTTAAGGGCCATGTGACCTCAGCCCAAATTGTAAAGATTATACTGTATTTCATATGAATTTGCAATGACTTTAGGAGCTAAATTTTTTTGTGATAATCAAATATTTTTTTAGTACAAAGAGGGCAGTATACAGACCGGACAAAACAAGGGCAGGACCAAAAATATGCGCCCTGCCCTTTTCTCTGATGTCTGCTTTTTATAGGGAATGTCTGCCTCCCATCCTTCCTCCGCGGCGCCGGTCCTCTGTCCCGTGTTCTCTGTCTGCTCCCGGAAAACCTCTCCTGCCGAACCGGCTGCCACCCCCCTGTCCGCAGGCTCCTCCTTCCTCCATCCGGGGCCAGTGCTCCATCATCTTCTCCAACAGGGAGGACAGCTGCTTTTTCTCATCTTCTGTCAGCCCGTCAAACATGGCTCTGGCTTTCTTCATATGGTCTTCCCTGAAATTCCGGGCTGCCTCCATTCCTGAATCTGTCAGTTCCAGATTCATCTGGCGCCTGTCCCTCTCATTCTGCCTGCGCATGATATAACCGCACGTTTCTACCTTATTGAGAATCTCGCTGAGGGAACCTGACTGCACTCCCAGCATGTCCTGAAGCTCCCGCTGTGTGATGATTCCCCTTTCCGCCAGCATGGCCAGTATTCTCTGCTGGCCTGTCTTTCCGCCCATTCCGTAACGGAAGAAGTGGGTACAGGAACGGAACTGGTACAAAAGGATATCCTCCAGGGACATGTCTTCCCGGTTAAGATGTCCGGGACATCTTCCATGAAACCCATGACCTTGTCCATGATGATGCTCCCGAAAGTGTTCACCCTCACTGCGGTTTTCCTGAAAGTACCGTGTTCCTTTTCCGCATTCCAGGGCGTCTGCCCGACAATGGTTGGGACAGCATGGGCAGTAGTCCTGGGTGGTATCATTATTAGAATTACTGGTGTTGCCGGCATTACTGGTATTGCTGGCATTGCTGCTATTGCCGGCATGATTGGTATTTTCCATCTTGTCCATTTCATTTCTATTCTCGTCCATATCGTTCTCTCCTTATCTCGCTGATGCCGCCAATCCATATCACAACCATCTGATTTTTTACTTCATCTGTCATCTTAGATATCATCTCAAATGCCATCCGGTTCCTGTATGGTCCGACGGACTAATTAATTAGTTAGGTACCTTGTGTTTTACATCTTACTCCTGTTTTTTCTTTTTGTCAAGGTACCTTGCTAATTAATTTTTATTTTTTCTGTCCGGTCATATATATCCCCACCCCACCCGCAAAAAAAGCCCGCCGCAACTAAAAACAAGCCCCCGGCAGCACCGGGGGCCATCATACCTTTCACTTCTTTTTCACCATACTGCAAAATCAAGTGATTACACTAATTCCGCAATCCGGGTAATTCCCACATAAATATGCGATATTTTATACCATGTGGCAAAATCCACCACTCCTGTCTGGGGCAGTCCGAAGATAGACTGGAATTCCCGCACCGCGTTCGCTGTCCCGGAGCCGTATATCCCGTCGGGCGTCACCCTGGGAATGGCCGAATAAACCGTTGCTATTTCATCCAGCTGTTCCTGCATCTGGCGCACCTTATCCCCGGTGCTTCCTATGGTCAGGTCGCTTCCAGGCCAGGAGGCCGGTATCCCGGATATCTGCTCCGCTGTGTTTACATAGATGCTGTCCCCGTAAAAATGACGCAGAATCTCAATGGGACTGTACCCCTGCTCTCCAAGGGAGCATGACCCCCACTGTGTCATCCAGTTCGGACACTGGACCTGGCGCCCGTCACAGTACTGGGTCAGGATAGGCTGTCTCACACCCGGACGGGACAGGTAGTTATCAAATATCTCATCCACGATCAGGCTGATGCTCTCGAATATATTCCTTCCATATATCCACTTGTGGTCAAAGGCAGTGGAGGACGTGATGGTGAAATCATAGCCCTGGTTCCTGTACCACTCAGTGTATACCCGGTTCAGGGTAAAGGACATGATTGCCAGCACATTGGCTGTTATGGTGGCCCTGGGCCAGGTGGAATATATTTCGCTGGATGCCACATTTTTTATGTAGTCCCTGTAGGGCACATAATAGTCCTTGGCCGTACTGTCCGTTGGTACCCCGTCATGGACCACCACGGTCTGAGGCACTACCACCCGGCTGAGTACGATTTCCCCGCTCTCGTTCACTGGTTTTATCTCTGGTTCCGCTATCTTTGGGGGGTAATTCCCGTACAGTGTATGATCCGGTATCACCACCGGGTCTTCGGGAGGTGTCTCCCCGCCAACCGGTGTCATGACTGCCGGCTGTATGGCCGTGGCCTGGGCCAGTATCTCGGTGCCTGATATGGCCAGAGGCTCAAAGCCCTCTGCCTCCACCATCAGGTTATATTCTGAATAGGGCTGGATAATGCTTGGTTCCAGACTGTATTCCACAGGGGGCGCCGGAAGCTGCACCTGCTCTGTCTGGCCTGAACTGTTGGTGGTCAGCTGCTCCACCGTGCGGTCCGGTTCTCCTTTATAGCTGATAGTGACCCTGGCGTTCTGTATGGGAAAATTATTCTGTATGTTGATTACGTTAATCTGCAGCAGTCCACTGGATGTCCGTTCTGGATTGGTTGCCATGTAATACCTCGCAGTTTCTTTTCATTACCTAAATATAATACTGCCCAGCCTATTATATGCATGTATTTTCCCCTAAACCTGAAAAGTGCAGCTTAGGGGCAGGTACCGGCACGCTACAGCTCATATTCCTTAATCCGCAAATAGGCACGTATGGCTTCCATGGCCCCCTCTGTTCCCAGGGATGCCGTGTTCAGCATCAGGTCGTAGTTCTCCACATTCTCCCAGTCGCGTCCTGTGTAGTACCGGTGGTAATCCCTCCGCTCCCTGTCAATGCGCTTGATGTTCTTCCTGATATCCCTGGGCTCATAATAGCCCAGATCGCTGATTCGCTTTTCCCTGTATTCCATATCCGCGTACAGGAATACTCTTACCAGACCTTCCGCGCCCTCCAGCACATAGTCGGCACAGCGTCCCATGATAACACAGCTCTCCTCCGCCGCCAGCTTTCGTATAACCTCGGACTGGAACCGGAACAGATTGTCCGCCGACACCAGGTCGGAGCCAAAGGAAGGACTTCCCTTTTCCGGGGTCAGGCTCTTGACAATCTTATACAAAAGCTTGTTTCCCGCCTTCTCGTCTGCCAGATAGTAATAGCTCTCCTTGATTCCGCTTTGGTCTGAATTCATGCGCAGGATATTCTTGTCATAGAAATGGATTCCCAGTTCCTTGGCCAGCCTGGCGCCGATTTCACTGCCGCCGCTGCCGTACTGTCTGCCAATGGTCACAATGAGTTTCTTTCCTTCCTTCATACGCCCATCCTCCTGTTCTGACAGCGCAGGCCCACGCCTGCTTCCATGGTTTGCTTTCATGGTTTCATTATAGCACAATGTGCCCTGAGATTTAACCGTTATTCCAAAAATCCTTCTTGACATACCGCTGCACAGTGCTTATAATAACACTCAATTGAATAATATCTTCAGGGCAGGGTGCAATTCCCTACCGGTGGTACAGCCCACGAGCCGCAAGGCATGATTCGGTGAAACTCCGAAGCCGACAGTACAGTCTGGATGAAAGAAGATGGAACGATGACATGGACGCGCTTATGCGCTTTTTGTGGCTGGTTGAAAGTGCCCTGGAATGAACTATCATTCCAGGGCTTTTGTGTACCTTCCCTCCCCCCATGTCCTCCATAAGGCACAGAAACTGTGCCTTGGGGTTTTATATTTTCTGCCTTGAACGATACCGGTTCAAGGCATTTTTTATAGCTGTTTTTACAGCTGTGAACCAGAGGACAGGCCATGGCTGCGCCATGGGTGTCCCATCATTTGTAAAGGAGGCACCGCATTGAACGATTCTGATTACATGTCCATCGCACTGAAACTGGCCAGAAAGGGCTGCAAAAAGGTCAGCCCCAATCCCATGGCAGGTGCTGTCATTGTCAAGGAGGGCCGTATCATCGGACAGGGCAGCCACCTCTATTTCGGCGGGCCCCATGCAGAGCGGAATGCCCTTGCATCCCTGACCGAATCTCCCAGGGGTGCAACCCTGTATGTAACCCTGGAGCCCTGCTGCCATCACGGCAAGACTCCGCCCTGCACGGATGCCATCATAGAAAGCGGCATCCGCCGGGTCGTCATAGGCACAAGGGATCCCAATCCCATGGTATCCGGCAAGGGCACCAAAATCTTAATAACCAACGGCATTGAAGTGACAGAAGGTATCCTGGAAGAAGAATGCAGGGAACTCAACCACGTATTCTTCCACTACATAAAGACCGGCCGGCCCCTTGTTATCATGAAATATGCCATGACACTGGACGGCAAGACAGCCACCTTTGCCGGGCATTCCCGATGGATTACCGGGGAGAGAGCGCGCCGAAGGGTCCATGAGGACAGAAGCAGGTATTCTGCTGTCATGTGCGGTGTGGGAACCATACTGGCCGATGACTCCCTGCTTACATGCCGTCTCCCGGATACCAGGAATCCGGTGCGGATTATCTGCGATTCGCAGCTTCGCACACCGCCGGATTCCCAGGTTGCTGCCACCTGCTCCCAGGCCAGGACCATACTGGCCACCTGCTGTCCTGACAGAAAAACATGGCTTCCCTATGAAGAAAAAGGCTGTGAAATCCTCCTCCTTCCGCCCCGTGAGGGACGCGTGGATCTGAATGCCCTCACAGAACGCCTGGGACAGATGGGCATTGACAGCGTTCTGCTGGAAGGCGGTTCCACCCTCAACTGGTCCGCCCTGGACCAGGGAATCGTAAACAGGGTGCATGCCTACATTTCCCCCGGACTCTTTGGCGGCGCAACCGCCAAAACGCCTGTGGGAGGCAGAGGGGCGGAATTCCCATACCAGGGCTTTTCCCTGGTAAAGACCAATATCACGGTCCTGGACCAGGACATTCTTATCGAAGGGGAGTTGATGCCATGTTCACGGGAATCATAGAGGAAACCGGAATTCTGATGTCTGTCAAGGGCGGTTTATCCGGTTCCCGCCTGGCCGTCAAAGCAGACAGAGTCCTGGAGGACATTCAAAAAGGAGACAGCATTGCCGTCAACGGCGTCTGCCTTACCGCATATTCCTTTGATTCCGGCTGTTTTTATGCGGATGTAATGCCTGAAACCCTGAAGCGTTCCAATCTCGCCCGTCTGCCCGTGGGAAGTCCCCTTAACCTGGAACGGGCCATGACGGCAGGCGGCAGGTTCGGCGGACATATTGTGTCAGGCCATATTGACGGCACCGGGACCATTGTGAATATTGTCCGGGACGGCAACGCCCTGTGGTACACCGTCCGCTCTGACCCGTTTATCCTGCGCCGCATCATCGAAAAGGGTTCCATTGCCATAGACGGAGTCAGCCTGACGGTTGCCCGGGTAAGGGATCAGGATTTTTGCGTATCCCTGATTCCCCATACAGCCTTCTGTACCACTCTGGGAACCCTGAGACCAGGCTGCGTGGTCAATCTGGAAAACGACTGTGTGGGGAAATATATTGAAAAATTCATGAAAATCCCCCCGCCATTCCACTGCTCAGAAGGGGCGGACAGCAAAAGCACGGGGACCGGCAGCCCAATCACGCCGGAACTGCTCAAACAATATGGATTTTAAGCGGTGCCAGTACCGGACAGCAAATAAACGAATCATTAAAAACAGGACACCTGGATTGTCCCCATTAAAAACTAGGAGGATTTATCGAACCATGGAAGAATTCAACACCATAAAAGGATTCAGCACCATAGAAGAAGTACTGGACGAACTGCGCCAGGGAAAAATCGTACTGGTGACAGACGATGAAAACAGGGAAAATGAGGGCGATTTTATCTGCGCCGCCCAACATGCAACCACAGAAAACGTGAATTTCATGGCAGTGCACGGCAAAGGCCTTATCTGCATGCCCATGAGCATGGAACTGTGTACAAGGCTTAAGCTTCCCCAGATGGTATCCCACAATTCCGACAACCACGAGACAGCCTTTACTGTTTCCATTGACCACATAAGCACCTCCACCGGCATTTCCGCGGCCGAACGGGGCGTAACGGCCAGACAGTGTGTAAATGCCCGGTCCCGGCCTGAGGATTTCCGGCGTCCCGGCCACATGTTTCCGCTGGCAGCCAGAAAAAACGGAGTGCTGGAACGGGCCGGACATACCGAAGCCACCGTTGACCTGATGCGCCTGGCCGGTCTCAGTGAATGCGGGCTCTGCTGTGAAATCATGAAGGAGGACGGAACCATGATGCGGACCCCCCAGCTCCTTAAGCTGGCCGGACAATGGAATATGAAAATCACCACCATCAAGGCCCTCCGGGATTACCGAAAACAGCACAATACACTGGTGGAACGCGCTGCCGTCACCCATATGCCAACCCGTTACGGCACCTTTAAGGCTTACGGCTACAGGAACCTGCTGAACGGGGAACATCATGTGGCCTTGGTAAAAGGAGAAATCGGGGACGGCAGGGACTTGTTATGCCGGGTCCACTCGGAATGCCTGACCGGCGACGCCTTTGGCTCCCTGCGCTGCGACTGCGGACAGCAGTTTGCCGCTGCCATGGCCCGGATTGAGCAGGAAGGCAGGGGAGTTCTCCTCTACATGCGCCAGGAAGGCAGGGGGATCGGGCTTCTCAATAAGCTCCGGGCCTATGAACTGCAGGACCAGGGCATGGATACCCTGGAAGCCAATCTGGCTCTGGGTTTCCCGGGGGATTTGAGGGAATATTTCATAGGAGCACAGATATTAAGGGACCTGGGGGCCAGGAGCCTGCGGCTTCTGACCAATAACCCGGATAAGGTATACCAGCTCTCGGGTTTTGGCCTGGAAATCAAAGAACGGGTGCCTATCCGGATGGCGCCAACGGTTCATGATCTGTTCTATCTAAAGACAAAGGAGCAGCGCATGGGACATTGGATGCATTATTAAAAACCTGATTCAATATTAAGAAACTTCATTATTAAGAAACGACCATCTATCCAGAATAGGAGAATCCGCCATGTATATATTAGAAGGAAAACTTGTTCCTAAAAAAATAAGGGTAGGCATTGTCGCCTCCCGTTTCAACGAATTCATTACCTCCAGGCTTCTGTCCGGCGCCCTGGACTGTCTGCGGCGCCATGAAGTGCCGGAGGACGATATCACCGTGGCCTGGGTTCCGGGCGCCTTTGAGATACCGCTCATCGCCTCCCGCATGGCTGCCAGCAGACGGTATGACGCCGTCATATGCCTGGGCGCCGTAATCCGGGGCAGCACCAGCCACTACGACTATGTGTGCAGCGAGGTCTCCAAGGGCATTGCCCAGACCTCCCTTGCCGCCAAAATCCCGGTCATGTTCGGCGTGCTGACCACGGAGAACATTGAACAGGCCATTGAACGCGCCGGAACAAAAGCAGGCAACAAGGGCTATGACTGCGCTACGGGAGCCATCGAGATGGTAAATCTGATACATGAACTGGACAAAGGGACGGCGGATGGCTGCCTATCCGTCACACCCTCTGCCCAGGACGGACCTTACCGCCCATAGCACGCTGCTTACAAATGCTTCTTCAGCTCATCCAGCACAGCCTCCATGTCCAGGGGCTTCACCAGATAACCGTTCATGCCTGCCTCATAGGCCCTGGCCTTATCCTCCTCAAAGGCATTGGCCGTCATGGCCAGTATGGGGATGCTGCCCGTGTCCTCATCCTCCATGGCGCGGATGGCCCTGGTGGCCTCCAGTCCGTCCATCCGGGGCATGCGTATATCCATGAGCACAGCGGAAAAATATCCGGCCCCTCTGGACCTATACAGATCCGCTGCCTCCTGGCCGTCCTCTGCTGTTTCCACCTCCATGCCCCGCATCTCCAGAAGGGTTCTGGCAATCTCACGGTTCAGCTCGTTGTCATCTGCCAGCAGCACCCGGCAGCCTGTAAAGTCCTCCCGCTCCTTTTCAGCACCCTTCTCTTCTGATCGGTTCACTGCCCGGGCAAAGGCATCGTATATGGTGCTTCCAAACAACGGCTTTGATATAAAACAGTTTACCCCCGCACTTCTGGCCTCATCCTCGATGCGGCTCCAGTCGTAGGCGGATATCATGATAATGGTGGTATCCGGCCCAACCAGGGCCCGGATGCGCCTGGCTGTTTCCACGCCGTCCATGTCAGGCATCTTCCAGTCAATCATGGCAATGTCAAAGTGCCTGCCCTCTTCCAGCAGACGCCGCACCTCCTCCACGGCCCTGAACCCGGAATCCACCCAGAGGGAGCGGGCCCCTGCCTTCTCCAGGATGGATGTGGCCTGGCTGCCCACCAGCGGGTCGTCATCCGCCACCAGCACGGCCAGTCCCTGCAGCAGCTCACGTTTCTTTCTCTGGTTCTCCACCTCCTGGTCATCCTCCGCCAGCTTAAAGGGCAGAATAACTGTGAACACAGAGCCTTTTTTCCTCTCACTTTCCACCTCGATGCTGCCGCCCATGAGCTGGACCAGATTATATACAATGGAAAGTCCCAGACCGCTTCCAACGTTGTTGCGGGCTGTTTCCGGCGCCTCCTGTTCAAACGGCATGAACAGGCGGCTTCGGAACTCCCTGGACATCCCGATTCCTGTATCCTTCACCTGGAACCGCAGATAGGAAAATCCGTTGGTCCGTTTCTGCTCCTCAATCTGAATCTGAATCCTTCCTCCTGCCCGTGTGAATTTAAGCGCATTGGACAGCAGGTTCATGAGAATCTGTTTCAGGCGCAGCGGATCCCCGATATAAAACTGCTCCAAAGGCTCGCTGTGGTAAATCACATACCCGATCTGCCGCTCCTCCGCCTGGGGATATATAATCTGATTCACCTCGTCCATCAGCTCCGTAAAATCAAAGTATTCGTGGGCCAGCTCCATTTTCCCGGTCTCAATCTTAGACATATCCAGGATATCATTAATCAGGGAGAGCAGGTACCTGGAGGAGGCGTCAATTTTGCAGAAGCAATCCTGGACGCTTCTTCTGTCATCTAACTTCAGCTGCCCGATGGTGCTCATACCCACAATGGCGTTCATGGGAGTGCGGATGTCGTGGCTCATTCTGGACAGAAAATCTGATTTAGCCTGGTTTGCAGCCTTGGCCGATGCCAGGGCATCCCGCAGCAGCTGCTCCTGCCGGGCCTGCTCCGCCCTCTGGCTGTCCAGCACCTTCAGCAGTTCAATGGCCAGCACATCGTCGTTAAAGGGATTTTCCACATAAATAATCTGCACAGACAGCCAGTGGTACCTGCCGTCCTTTCCCGTCTTCTGATACTCCATGTAGATATCCCGTTCCCCGGCGGCAAATCTGGCCAGGATGTTTTCTCTGGCAAAAACCGTTTCAAAATCCTCCCGATAGGAGGGATATACCTCTGGTACGCTCTCCTTTATCATCTCCGTGTAGCTTCCGCACCGTCCGGACAGACAAGCGTCCTGGTCCTCTATAAAACAATTATACGTATCCTTTGTCAGGTTCAGGCTCATAATAAGGGGATAGGCCGTGCAGATAGCCGCCCTGAGAGAACGGTTCTCTATAAGCTGCTGCCTTTCCTGCTCCAGCTCCAGCTGCTTTATATCCGTCACATCTGTAAAAACAGCCTGTATGACCTCCTGGCCATCCGCATTGACAATACGGCCCATGATGACGCTGATCCATATCTGCTTCCCATCTCTGCTGAAGGTATGGCGTATATAGGATGCCGTATCCCCATTCAGCGCCAGTCTGCCTATGATGCCCTCAATCCACTCCTTATCCTCATCCAGGACCATCTGAAAGGGATTCTTAACCTCACGCCTGTATTCCTCCTCGGAACCATAGCCGTAAAGCTCCCACCCCATCCGGTTCACATTTACAATCCTGTGTCCTTCCCCTCTCTCAAACTGTATGATGCCGCAGGGCACCGAGTTATACAGCTGGCTTAGGAACCGGGCCTGCTGCATGTATTTCTGCTCACGGCGGCGCAGCTCCCCCTCCAGCTCCAGGTAAGTACGCTTTCCTGACTCCGCCGGAAACAGTTCATTCTCTTTTATTTCACCAAACGGCATGGAATTGTGGATGTGGATGGTCTCCAGTTCCTCCCCCTTTTCCCGGAAGATAAAGGTGATTCTCTGCTGTATCCTGATATAGACGCCTGTTCCCTCTCTGGATTCAAGCTCGCTGACACCCTCGCAGAGCCACAGGCCGGCTCCCATCTCCATGACTTCGTACTGCTCATCAAACATATTGCAGGAAGACAGCTCATCCTTCCCCTCCCTGAACCAGGCTGCCACGGCGTCACGGCCCTCTGCCTTCTGCCTCTTTCCGCCGCCCAGCCATATGATATCATCCGCAAATGTAGATATGAGAAATTCCACATCATTCTCACAGAAATACGAAGAAAGAATGCGCCTGGCAAACTCCCTTACTTCCTCTGCTGACCATTTTTTCATTTATATCCTCCCCAAATCTGATGCATCCGGCGTCCGGGACCGGCTGCGGCCCCATATGAAATTACCAAAAAAGCTGCCCGCTGATCAAGAATGACCCGAAGGGCAGCAACGTTCACTCTAATTTATGATCCTATAGCAAATCCGAATAAAATGCAAATCCATTCTTACCTTTTCGCTTCACCGCATATGCCGCCTTATCCGCTTTCTCCACCAGGGCGGCAATATCGTTCCCATCCGCCGGATACATGGATATGCCGATGCTGCATGTAACGGAAAAGTCATTGAAATCCCGGTCCATTACACTGTGGACAGAGGAACATATCCTCTGGACACACTGGCGTACGCCAGCCGGTGAGCTGACCGGATGGAGCAGGGCAATGAACTCGTCCCCTCCAACGCGCCCGCTCAGGTCCGACGCCCTCAGTGTTTTCTTAAGGACTCCCGCCACCTCCTGAAGCAGCAAATCCCCCTTGATATGGCCCAGGGTATCATTGATCACCTTAAAATTATCCAAATCCATAAACAGGACCGCGGCTATTCCATCCTCCCCTTCCAGACGTTCCGCAATCATCTCTTTCACCGCCTGGTTATAAAGGCCCGTGAGAGGGTCGGTCTGAGCCTGCATAAGAGCCCTCTGCAGCAGCTTGTTCTGACGCTTCTGTTCCAGATAAATGTCCGTGACATCGGTCCTTGTCATCAGCACCATCTGGTTCTCTTTATCATAATAAAGATACTGCAGCCTCTTGCGGGTATACCCCCGCTGAGAGTCCATAACGCCACAGTAAAAACAGTGCTCCCCTGTCCGGTCCAGCTCCTCCAGCACGCGGCTTATGCGCATTTCACGGATTGCCAGCTCCTGATCCTCCGGTGCTATGTATTTCCTCACATATGTCTCAATGGCTCTCTCATAGTCATCACAGTGATCGGGCGGAAGAAGCGTACCGTCCCCTTTGCTGCTGAACATGACATAGCTGTTATTCCTGGCATTGAGATGAATGAAATAATCGCAGTGGCTGTATACATACCGCTCCACAATTCCCTTTAAGAGGTGCTGCTCGCTGGTATCCCGCATGGCCAGATATACCTTATCCGGCATATCCTCCCGCCTGAACAGCATGGCGTTTACCTCTGCCCACCTGAAGGTTTCCCCGTCCGCGGAATACCGGACCTCCAGGGACATGTTCTTCTGCCCATTCCCCCATACTTCCCGCATGTGCTTAAGGGAAAAGGTTCCTGCAAATATATCCCTGTCCCCGTGATAAATGACGTTGCTGCATAAATATCCCACCATCCTCCCCCACTTAAAGGAGCGCAGGGCCATGTCCGGCATGGGGATACACTGAATAATGGTCCCGATTCCCAGGTCCAGGTCCAGCTCAGCAATCCCTATATAGGCATCCAGGAACACTCCAAACAAATCACGGTTCATCTGCATAAGCCTGGCCGCATTCCGGCTTTCAATATCCACAGTATAAAACAGGGCCTTATCCCTGCCGCAGGCATCACATGAAAAAAGGGTTCCCCTGACCCAGCGTTCACGTCCTCCCGGCTGCATCTTCCGGAATTCCCCATTTTTTCCGATTTTATGGGCACATACCTCATCCAGGCTCTGACGGCTGAACAGTGCCAGAAAACCAGCCCTGTCCTCCTCACAGACAAATAATTCTGCCGCTGCCCGGACATCCATCCCGCCTGTTGCGCAAGCCGCAGCACCCTTTCCCGGAGTCAGGAAAATGGGCCTGAGAATCCTTTCTGCCACATCCACTTCAAAGAATTCATCGCAGGCATCCTTAAGGACAAATGCATATAGATCCATTTTCACCGGGTCCACTACCACATGGTTCATATTCATTCCCTCCCGGCGGCCGTGTGCACTGCCGTTTCTAACGTTCTGTAATGTATTATATGTATTTTATCATCATCCCCACCCTCCGTCAATGATCCGCCGGCACGGATTGGTTGAAAGAGGAACCGGACTTCAGGGACAAAAAAGATGTTTCCTCCAGGGAATCATGCCCGGCGGAAACATCCTGTTTCGCATACGCTGCTTCATTATATGTTGCTCTATTTAAATTCTTCCGCTGCCCATCTCCAGCAGCTTCACGCTCCCGCTCTCAAGGGTGGCCCTAAGATTCAGAATGCGCTGGTTGGACGATCCCCGGAAGGGGAGGCTGATATCCTTAAGGGCCTCCACAAACCGCCCGTCCACCAGCACGTCAATCATGGACAGCATCCGGTCCGTATAGCCGCACCTGGCCCGGCTGTCCCTCAGAAGGTCCTGTTCCAGGGTATATCCCGTATAGCACCACAGGTTCTTCTGCGGATAGCGCTCCCTCACCTTTTCCAAAAAAGGCACCAGCGCCTTCTGGTTCTCCGGTTCAAAGGGCTCTCCCCCCAGAAGGGTGAGGCCCTCTATATAATCCGGCGCAAGGGCGTCCAGGATTTCCTCCTCCGTCTCCCCTGTAAAGGGTTTCCCGAAGCCGAAATCCCACGCCTCTTCGTTAAAACAGCCCGGACAGTGATGGGTACACCCTGACACAAACAGGGATACCCTCACGCCTATGCCGTTGGCAATATCGTTCTTCTTGATTGTACCGTAATTCATCTTATAAATGGAGCACCCTTTCCTTGATTTCCTGGGTCCTGCCCTGGTTCCAGAACTGAGTTCCGATGTAGCCGCAGGTTCTCCTGGCCACATTCAGCTTGTTCTCGTCCCGGTTGCCGCACTTGGGGCATTCCCATACCAGCTTGCCGCTCTCATCCGTCACGATCTGAATCTCGCCGTCAAATCCGCACTCCTGGCAAAAATCGCTCTTGGTATTTAACTCTGCGTACATGATATTGTCGTAGATATACCGTATGATCCCCAGCACGGCCGGAATATTGTTCTGCATGTTGGGCACCTCCACGTAGCTGATGGCTCCGCCTGTGGATAGAGCCTGGAACTGCGACTCAAATTTCAGCTTTGAGAAGGCATCTATTTCCTCGGAAACATTTACGTGATAGCTGTTGGTGATATAGCTTCTGTCCGTCACGCCCTCTATGATGCCGAAACGCTTCTGGAGGCATTTGGCAAACTTATAGGTGGTGCTCTCTATGGGCGATCCATAGATGCTGAACCCGATGTTAGTCTCATCCTTCCAGCGGTTGCAGGCCTTATTCATGTACTCCATAACCTCCAGGGCAAAGGGAGTGGCCTCCTGGTCGGTATGGGACTTTCCGGTCATGTACTTCACGCACTCATAGAGTCCCGCATATCCCAGGGAAATGGTGGAATAGCCTCCGTAAAGGAGCCTGTCAATGGTCTCACCCTTCTTAAGCCTTGCCAGGGCGCCGTTCTGCCAGAGAATGGGCGCCGCATCGGACAGCGTGCCTCTCAGACGGTTGTGGCGGCACATCAGAGCCCGGTAGCAAAGATCCAGCCTCTCGTCAAAAATCTTCCAGAAAGCCTTCATGTCCCCGCCGGAGGACAGGGCCACATCCACCAGGTTAATGGTCACCACGCCCTGGTTGAAACGGCCGTAGAATTTATAATTTCCATTTTCATCCTTCCAGGGGCTTAAGGCGCTGCGGCATCCCATGACAGGGAAGCAGTTACCTTCCTTTAATTCCATCATCTTCTTCTCGGAAATATAGTCGGGAACAAGGCGCTTGGCCGTACATTTGGCAGCCATCTCGGTCAGGTAATAATACTCGGTTCCCTCGTTGACATTGTCCTCCTCCAGCACATAAATCAGCTTGGGAAATGCCGGAGTAATCCACACGCCCGACTCATTCTTCACCCCCTGGTAGCGCTGCTTCAGAGTCTCCTCGATAATCATGGCCAGGTCCTTTTTCTCCCGCTCGTTCTTAGCCTCATTCAGGTACATGAACACGGTCAGAAAGGGGGCCTGTCCGTTGGTGGTCATCAGCGTAATGACCTGATACTGGATGGTCTGGACACCCTTGGTAACCTCCTTACGGAGCCTGTTTTCCACCACTTCGTGGATGACTTCCTCGGAGGGCATGCAGCCAAAGGTCTTTACCTCCTCCTGGACCTCCGCGTATATTTTCTTTCTGGATACGTCCACAAAGGGAGCCAGATGGGCCAGGCTGATGCTCTGCCCGCCGTACTGGTTGCTGGCTACCTGGGCGATAATCTGAGTGGCGATATTACAGGCCGTGGAAAAGCTGTGGGGCTTCTCAATCCTGGTTTCGCTGATAACCGTGCCGTTCTGCAGCATGTCCTCCAGGTTCACCAGGTCGCAGTTGTGCATGTGCTGGGCAAAATAATCGGAGTCATGGAAATGGATGATGCCCTCCTTGTCAGCCTCCACGATGTCCTGGGGAAGGAGCATCCTCTTGGTCAGGTCCTTGCTGACCTCCCCGGCCATGTAATCCCTCTGCACACTGTTGACCGTTGGATTCTTGTTGGAATTCTCCTGCTTCACATCCTCATTATTGCACTCAATCAGGGACAGAATGCGGTTATCCGTTGTATTGGCCTTGCGTATAAGGGAGCGCTGATAGCGGTATCTCACATAATCCTTTGCAAGCTCAAATGCGCCTGTAGACATGATCTGGTTCTCCACCATATCCTGGATCTCCTCAACGGACACAGCCCTGTTAAGCTTTACACACTTGTACTCCACATAATCCGCAATGTCCTTAATCTGCTCCAGACTCAGCTTGTTTTTTCCGGCAGCCGTATTGGCCTTTGCCACAGCCACCACGATCTTATTGTTGTCAAAATCCTCTTCCGCGCCATTCCTCTTAATAATCTTCATCGTCACTACACTCCTTTTATCCAAATGCTCTCCCACGCTGCCTGTCTTCAGGTAAACGGTTTAAAGGCATCTTATCACAGAATACTGGAAAAATCTGTTGCTTGTGCAACAGTATAAGATTTTAGCACTAAATGTTGTGTTTTTCAAGAGGAAGTATACGATAAGATGTATTTCAGAAAAATAAGACAATTGGCTGAAATCCCGGCCGAACCCGGAGATAAGTCTGACAGCAAAAAGGCACCCAGGCAGTCACCTGCCTGGGATATATTATACTGTTCCAGTATCTCAATCACCGCAGACCCCTCCGGCTCCCGCGCAGCTCTCCCGCTCCACCAGGTGGTGGGGAACAATGATTTTCGTTGCCACCAGCTCCGGATTTTCCACATGGCTTATCATCTGGGCGGCTGCCTCGATTCCCAGCTGGCAGGCATTCACATCCACGGATGTCAGGGGCGGAAAGGTGAGTCTGGCGAGAAGGGAATTGTTAAAGGACAGGATGGACACATCCCCCGGTATGGACAGCCCCAGACCAATACATGCCTTCTCCAGGGCCACTGCCAGTATGTCGTCGCTGACCAGTACGGCCGTGGGTCTGTCCTCCCTTGCGAACAGGGCCGCCAGGGCCTGGTCCTGCTCCTCCGGCACAGAAGGCACCTCCACGCACAGCTGGCCGTCAAAAGGAATGCCCCGCTCTGCCAGGGCCAGCATATATCCCATTTTCCTGTCGTGGTTATAAAGAAGAGAATGGTCCCCGGACAGGCAGGCAATCCTTACATGGCCCAGATTTAACAGGTACTCCGCCGCCTCCCTGCCCGCAAGCACATTGTCGTTATCCACATAGATGGTCTGGTTCACATTCCGGCACGCTTTTCCAATGAGCACATACAGCAGTCCCTCTTCATAGAGATAATCCAGAACCGGGTCCTGCTCCCTGGAGTAGAGCACGATAAACCCCTCTGCCAGCCCGGTTCTCGCCATGGTCTTTATGGCCTGGAGGATCTCATCCTCATTCTGTCCCGTAATCACGGTATTGATGTACTGCTTCTGGTTGCAGTACTGGCTGATTCCCCGTATCATCTCCAGATAGAATGGATTCTGGTAAGCCTCCCACTCCGACGGTGGCAGAATGATTCCCACGGTGCGGGAATTCTGGGTCGCCAGACTGCTGGCCTGAAAATTCGGTTCATAGCCCAGCTTCGCCATGGCCTGCCTGACCTTTTCCTTGGTCTGGCGGCTGATAGAGGGATGGTCCTTGCATGTACGGCTTACGGTGGACGGCGACACCCCTGCAAGGGCAGCCACGTCTTTGATTGTAACAGGCATAAACAGCCTCCTTAATATGCGTCTCATTTTCATTGTCATGGGATATATATGAACCTATGGTCCGGATCCGCTGTCATGCTCCTCCCACCGGATCCATCACCGCAGTTCATACACGCCCTTTCTATATTGTAAAGTTTAATGCAATTTTTGTCAACTCATTTGCGCTCTGTTTGCGCAATCTTCCCCTGCCTTTTTGCATTCCGCTCCGGAAAAATTGCACAAATACCTGAGCGTATTTTTGTCCAAAACGTAGAAAACACAGGATTTTGAAAATATCTATTGCATTCTTCATGCAGCCAGACTATATTTAATGCAAGCGATTGCGTAAACAGTGCAACAATCAAACTCAGGAGGTTACATATGAACAAGAACACTGACGGCTGTATTGGAATCAGGATTTTCTCCCCTTTAACCGGAACAGCGGTCCCTTTGGAGGAAGTGCCGGACCCTGTATTCTCACAGAAAATCATAGGAGACGGCGTTGCTATCCTGCCCCGGGACGGCAATCTGGTCAGTCCCATTGACGGGGAGGTAGTTTCCATAGCAGAGACCCTCCATGCCTATGGCCTGCGTTCCGAGGACGGCATCGAGGTCATGGTCCACTTCGGTCTGGAGACCGTGGCCTTAAAGGGAGAATGCTTCCAGTGCTGTGTAAAGATCGGAGATAAGGTGAAGGCCGGCAGCCTTCTGGCAAAGGCTGACTTAAAAGCCCTTGAAGAAAAACAGGTCAACACCATTACGCCTGTCCTTATCTGCGGCGGAATGGAAGGCCGTTCCATAAATGCCTTCACAGGTCCTGTAAAGGCAGGAACAGATACCGTGATAACGGTTTTAGACCATTGCCCGCCGGACGCAGCCGAAGAAGCTGATGCAGCTGATGCAGCCTCCCCCCATAATCCGGACACTGCCCCAGCTGCAAATACGTCTTCCCCCGCAGACGCTGCGGACAGGAAAGCCGGAAAGCCAAAAAAATCCCTGATCAATTTTGACTTTCTCCAAAAGCTGGGCAAGGTCCTGATGACAGTCATTGCCGTCATGCCCGCAGCCGGACTGATGATCAGCGTAGGAAAGCTCATACAGATGGCCGGCGGGGATATGGGTGCTGTCCTTACAATCGGAAGCACCATGGAGACCATAGGCTGGGCCGTAATCAACAACCTGCACATCCTGTTCGCTGTTGCCATCGGCGGCTCCTGGGCAAAGGAACGGGCCGGCGGCGCTTTTGCGGCTGTCATTGCCTTTATACTCATCAATGTTATTACCGGCGCTCTCTTTGGTGTCAGCAGCGCCGACTTAAACGACCCTGCCGCCGTGACCCGGACCCTGCTGGGCCAGGAAATCCTGGTAAACGGATACTTCACCTCGGTCCTGGGAGCTCCCGCGCTGAACATGGGCGTGTTTGTGGGCATTATATCAGGCTTTGCAGGAGGAGTTATTTACAATAAATATTACAATTACAGGAAGCTGCCGGACGCCCTGGCCTTCTTTAACGGAAAACGCTTTGTCCCCATGGTAGTCATCCTCTGGTCCGTGATTATCTCACTGGTGCTGGCCATTGTCTGGCCTGTGGTTCAGACCGGCATCAACTCCTTCGGTGTGTGGATTGCCAACTCCTCCTCCACCTCGCCTGTGCTGGCCCCCTTTATCTACGGAACCCTGGAAAGGCTTCTCCTCCCCTTCGGCCTCCACCATATGCTGACCATACCCATGAATTACACCTCCTTCGGAGGCACTTACACCATCCTCACAGGCGTCAACGCAGGTTCCCAGGTTTTTGGTCAGGATCCGCTGTGGCTGGCCTGGGCAACAGACCTTATCAACCTTAAGGACGCGGGAGACATGGCCGGGTACCAGAACCTGCTGGCCACCATCACCCCTGCCCGTTTCAAGGTGGGACAGATGATTGGCGCCACTGGCCTTCTTCTGGGCATTGCCCTGGCCATGTACCGCCGCGTGGACCCGGATAAGCGCCGCAATTACCGCTCCATGTTTATCTCCACTGTACTGGCCGTATTTCTCACAGGTGTCACAGAGCCTCTGGAATTCATGTTTATGTTCTGCGCCCTTCCGCTGTATCTGGTATACGCAGTGCTGCAGGGATGCGCTTTTGCCATGGCCGGCCTCATCCACCTCAGGCTTCATTCCTTTGGCAACCTGGAATTCCTGACCCGCGTTCCCATGTCCATCCGCGCAGGACTTGGCGGAGACCTGGTAAACTTCATCCTCTGTGTGGCTGTATTCTTTGCCGCAGGATACGCCATCGCCTATTTTATGATAGGAAGGTTCCATTTTGCCACCCCGGGCAGACTGGGCAACTATACCGACGACTCCGCCTCAGAGAACAGCCAGGGCCGGGCCGGTTCTCCATCATCCGGTGACAGCCAGGCCGGACGCATCATCTCCCTTCTGGGCGGCAGGGATAACATTGTCCTGGTGGACGCCTGCATGACCCGTCTGCGCGTCACGGTAAAGGACGTGGATAAGGTTGCCGGACTGCCCCAATGGAAGGCAGAGGGCGCCATGGGTCTGATTAAAAAGGACGGCGGCATCCAGGCCATCTACGGACCGAAAGCAGATGTGCTCAAATCCGATATCAATGATATACTGTAAACAGGCCGCTGCCATCCACCCACCGCAGCTGCCTTCTGTAACTGAAAACCACCGGAGGCAGGTAATATGAAAATAATGACGCTTAACACACACAGTCTGGCGGAGCCGGAATATGAATCCAAGCTCGCCGCCTTTGCCGGATCCCTTGTCCAAATCAAACCGGATATCATAGCCCTCCAGGAGGTCAACCAGTCCAGGAGCGCTCCGCCCGCAGCCTCCGGCCGGCTGCGGGAATCCGGCTATGTTCCCTGCTGTGCCAAAGACTTAAGCACAGCCTCCCCCTGCGCCTCCCGGGCAGTCATCCGCGCAGACAACCACGCCCTTAACCTGGCGTTGCTCCTGGCCCGGGCCGGTGTTTCCTACCAGTGGACCTGGACCCCGGCCAAGATAGGATACGGGATATACGACGAGGGCCTGGCCGTCCTCAGCCGTTCCCCCATACTGGGGACCAGCCAGTTTTACATCACCGGCATCCGGGATTATGAAAACTGGAAAACCCGAAAAATACTTGGAATCAACACCCGGACAGAATACGGAAATGAATATTTTTACAGTGTCCACATGGGTTGGTGGGATGACAGCGAAGAACCCTTTGAGGGACAATGGAACCGCATAAGCAGCGGCCTGTCCCCCTTAGCAGAAGAACGTCTGTGGCTCATGGGGGATTTCAACTCACCGGCCCATATAACCGGCCAGGGACGGGACCTGATTCTGGCCTCAGGCTGGTTTGACGCATATGACCTGGCTGCTTCCAGGGATTCAGGCGTCACTGTGGCAAATGCCATTGACGGATGGCGGGAACAGGGAGAGATACCGGGAATGCGCATTGATTATATCTGGACCAGCCGCAGGGTGCCGGTTATTTCCTCCCGAACCATATACGACGGCACATCCTTTCCCGTTGTATCAGACCATTTTGGAATCATCACAGAATATTAAACAGGACAATGCCTGCAAAAAGGAGCATATAGATATGAAACGAGAAAGCGGAATCTTACTATCCATCACCAGTCTACCCTCCAGATACGGAATCGGCTGCTTTTCAAAGGAGGCCTACGAATTCGTGGACCGTTTAAAGGAGGCCGGCCAGTCCTACTGGCAGATTCTCCCCCTGGGGCCCACCAGTTACGGTGATTCCCCCTACCAGTCCTTTTCCACCTTTGCAGGCAATCCCTATTTCATAAGTCTGGAGGACCTTATCCGGGAAGGCGTCCTTACAGAGGAAGAATGCAGCCGGGCCGACTTCGGCAGCCGGCCGGATTTTGTGGACTATGCAAAGGTCTACGAGGAGCGGTTCCCCCTGCTGAGAAAAGCCTATGAGAGGAGCAGCATAAGCCTGGACCCGGAGTTTCGGAAATTCAGGGATGAAAACAGATGGTGGCTGGAGGATTACGCCCTTTTCATGGCAGTAAAGGCCCGGTTCAAAGGAACTGCCTGGACCCGGTGGGCGCAGGACATCCGCCTGCGCTGGCAGAACGCCCTGGATTACTACCGCAGGGAGCTATACTACGACATAGAATTCCACCAATACCTTCAGTTCAAATTCAGCCAGCAGTGGAAAAAACTAAAATCCTATGCCAATGCCAACGGAATCCGCATCATAGGGGACATTCCCATCTATGTGGCCATGGACAGCGCCGACACATGGGCCCATCCTGAACTCTTTGAGCTGGACCGGGACAATATACCGACCGCAGTTGCAGGCTGCCCTCCTGACGGCTTTTCCGCCACCGGACAGCTCTGGGGTAATCCCCTGTACCGCTGGGAATACCACCGCAGCACAGGCTATGAATGGTGGCTGGCCAGGCTGGCCTACTGTTATAAACTGTATGATGTGGTAAGGATTGACCATTTCCGCGGATTTGACCAGTACTACTCCATTCCGGCCGGCTCCGACACTGCCGTCGGAGGCCATTGGGAGCAGGGACCGGGAATCGGCTTCTTCCACACCGTGCGCAGCGCCCTGGGAGAAAAGGAAATCATTGCCGAGGATCTGGGATATGTGACAGACTCCGTCAGGCAGCTTGTAAAGGACAGCGGATTCCCGGGCATGAAGGTACTGGAATTTGCCTTTGATTCCAGGGATTCCGGCTGTGCCAGCGATTATCTTCCCCATAACTACCCTGAAAACTGTGTGGCCTACACCGGCACCCATGACAATGAAACCATCAAAGGATGGTATGCCTCCATCACAGCCCAGGAACGGAAGCTGGCCAGGGATTATCTCTGTGACAGCTGTACCCCCGCCAGCCGTCTGCACATGTCCTTTATCAGCCTGATTATGCGCAGCCAGGCCAGAATGTGCATCATCCCCCTTCAGGATTATATGGGCCTGGACAATGACTGCCGCATCAACACCCCCTCCACCGTGGGCACCAACTGGAGATGGCGCCTTCTTCCCGGCCAGATGTCGGATCCGTTAGTGAAAACCATTTCTTCCGTCACACTGCGCTACGGGCGCTGGAACTGGTGATATGTAAAGCTGCCGCAGGCCAAATCCATGAGAATTTGGCCTGCGGCATTAACCTGTCTATATTTAGAAATTATTTACATTAAATTCATCAGTATATGGCCCGTTCCCTCACCAGCACAGTGGGATATCCCATGTTTCTTAAGTTCCTCTCCATCTGTACCGCATAGTCCATATTGAGGAAAGCACCAACCCTTACCTTGTACAGTCCG
>UMGA01007364.1_pt1 | contig 86082 bp, 107 predicted proteins | sample 1965171 | NCBI WGS metagenome assembly UMGA01 (sample SAMEA4836062, study PRJEB28245) | human gut metagenome | biome: gut microbiome; material: fecal sample | place: Denmark | collected 2008 | reverse complement strand
TTTAGTTAGCAGGCTAATTACGTACCGTGACTATCTACCGAAAATGGTAGGGGTAAATTTTTTCTATATAGAAATTCAAAATCCACTTTCAAAAATAAAAAAGTGCTTTCGTTCCTCAGGCGCAGGCCCAGCGAGAACCTGACCGAGATCCAGAATCCGAAATCGAAAATAAAAACCTATCGAGAACCGAGGAGAAAAGCCGTCGAGATTTTCAGAATCCGATTTCGATTTTGAAAAACAGATCGAGTACTTAAGGAAATTGCTGGGGGGAAGTTGTGGAGGAGATTGGCAGGTCAGTCAAGAACCGTGTGGAAATGTTAGAAAAGATGTGAGGATATATGTGCAATGCATATGCAAATACGTGCATACATAATAGCAATAGGCTAAAATCTATTTGGCTAATTTGCTAAAGGATTTCTTATGCTTTTAAAAAATCCATTTTAGTACGCTCCTAATTTTCTAAGTTTCTAATAAAAATCAAATATCCACAAGCATCTGATAAATAAGGAGAAATCCACTACAGGTTTCTCCTTATCGTCTAAAGTTTTTATAATTTTAAAATAAGTGCTGCTGCAAATATCTTAAATAAATTTCACCAATGTTACAGTCTCCTTATTATTTTTCAAATCGTCTTCAAGGATAGCTATTGCACGTTCAATGGCGAACAGCCAAATCTCATCTTTGTTTTGAATGGCTTGAAGTTTCATCTCCTCAAGTTTCATTTCTTGCCACACCCTGTGTGCTATCTGTGGATCATCAAAATGACCACCATGAACAATTTTTCCATCTTGATGACAATGCACGAGATATTTGTTTACATCTTTTCTAAGTGTCACCCCTAAAGGTAGATCCCCTCTTGCTGCATTCCTTGTGGAAAACAGGGAGTTTATTTTATGTGGCACAAAAAGACATGTATCTGGGCCGTATAAAGTGTTGCCTGGAAATATTAAATCTTTATCAAGTGAAAACTTCTCTCCATTTCTTTTCCACTCTTTGGTATCCATCCATTTCCAGAATTCAGATAACAACCACCAATCCTCTACAACTTCACAATCTGCATGGTACTTTGATTTACCGTTGTAGCATCTTTGAAAGATTGCACTCCATGTGGAATAGTGCTCCTCCGTCACGTATTTATCACCTTCCCACCAATGGAGCGGAACCTTACCTTTCATGTCATTAACGCCACGACCTTTTAGTTTTCGTGTATCTGTGCATCTACTAGCTGCCTTTAGTTTCATACAGCTTTTACATACACCAGACCCATCATAGAAGTCTTCAGAAGGCTTAGTTTCTCCACAGGTGTTACATATCTTACACAATACCCCGTTCTTCATAAAGGCTTTACGTGGGGTTCTTTTCAGTTTTGCATCAGGGAAAAAATCTTCTACGAATTTTTTAACCCTGTCCAGTATTTCCTCATCTTCAAGTTCGATTGTCAACTTACCCATCTGAACCACCTTTTTTAAGCATTCGTTTTGGAGTTACCTCTGTCACCTCCCATCTGAATAATCCCACCCACCACCAGCCATCAGCATGATAGCTTTCAATACAACTCAAGCGTGAATGATCAAATGTGTAAGATAGTGCAATACGGTACAATGTGAACCAATCTCTTACAGGTTGTGGGCCATATGCTTTACGCCAGCAATGACACAGACTGAATGCTTCCAGGAAAGGCAGAAGTGCCATCTTATATCCCACCAGCGCCAGAGCAATAACCAGAGCACCTATAAGCGTGATTCCTGCCACGTCTACACAGATTTCCCATACCTCTTTCATTCTTTGGCACCTCTGTCAATGTAGACTTTACTTCTCATTTTCATATACAACTGGTAGCCGTTTTCAAATGTGAACAGGAGAACACGGTTGCCTACAGACTCAATACTTTTAACCTGTAAGATTTCGTGACGACCTGGGATACGAATACGATCCCCTGGTGCTACGATTGTGCAAGATTTAAGCTCGAACATGGTACACTCCTTATTCCACCAGGAAACGACGGCAGCAGAAGCAGAATAAATCGTCCCGCGCCATACCGATATCAGTGCTACCACAATGTGGGCAACGGCGTTTTCCATCCTGAATCGGCACATAATCTGGGATAACCATGTATGCTACAATTGGTGGGAATTCAAAATAAAATTGACCATTGATCACGCCAACTTTGTGTGCATATTTGCCCTGCCCACCAATAACAACTTCGCATACACCATATTCTTGTAGACCATTACAGTCTCGCATACAGACAAAATATACACCGATTGGCATGTTCTCCACACCATCAACATCTATCCATTGCATTGTTACTGTTTGATTCTTCATTGATCTCTCCTGTTATTGTGGAAGCCAGAAAACAATCTCACCTTTCAGGCGAATGTTCTTGCCTGTGATGATATCGATTCCCCGCATACGTTCGTTGTTCAGGCTAACAGGGTTTCTTTCCTCGAACCAGCACCCCAGTTGATCAGCCCAGACGTAAGACTGTCCAAACTTATCCCATGCCCTTTTCACCAAACCATTCTTTGAGATGGCTACAATCACTGGTGTTGGGAACAGGATGCGTGCTGTCTCCCACATGTTGTGAGTATCATACGGATCTGAAACACCGAAGATATCACATAGTACCATAGCAATACTGTTACGTTCGCGAAGGTAGAGCGGATGTGTACGGTTTTTCATATCAGTCCTCGTTCACCAGTAAGTAAATGTATTTGCCAGTTGAAGTACGTGCGAAGTGGTAACCAGGATAATCGCAGCTCTTATGGAACCACCATGTTTCACCATCATCAGCTCTTACCAATATAGTGAATTCGTTTGGCTCACCAATGACCTCGTACTCTTCAAAAAGTTCCCATTTGTCATGCTGCGTAGATACGCATGTTGCAGTAGCCATGAGGCACCTCACAGATTGCACTGTACAGGGATAAACCAGCAACCTGACTCTGGCTCTGCTACACTGTGGGCTTCGATGTGTGGTATGTTAAGTTGGCTGTAGCAAGACCCGTTTTGAATATACAGGTTACCAAGCACAGTTTCGAAAACACGCCCGTACAGTGTGTGGTGGCATTTGATAGCCATAAGGTTTACTGTTGCCATAACTCTCTCCTTCTTCTTAAGATGGGGAAAGTATAACACTCTCCCGCACAGTTGTCAATAGCAATAAATGAAAATTACTGCACTAAGTTAGCGACGGCTTCTTAACACTTCTCTTTCTCTTTCCGCAATCTCGAAGAATTCTTCCCAATCGTTAGGGAAGTTCGTATTACCGAAATGTGTTTCAAAATAGATAGTTTCCCCTGAAGGTAAGTGGATATCGCAGACGCAATAGTCGCCGCAGTCATCGCATTCCCCTTCAGCGAATTCTACATCTTTAGGTTTGATGATACCCGCAACACCTAACAACATTTCCACTTCTTCGAAGTACATCTCCCCGTTTTCATCGAAGTAGACGTTATAGTCATAGCCATCCCATTCAATAGAGTATTCTTTAAAGCGTTCACCATTGAATAAATAGCTATCAATCTTGCCAGTGACAAGGATCCCTGCAATCATCACCTGAAAGCGAGAATCATTGTCGTACACAGGTATTAGTTTAGGTACTGGATAAATCATTTTAACTCCGGTAGCAAAGTGCATCTTCCCAGTCTACAAAATCGTTACAAGCAGTATCGAATGCACGTTCACCGTATACGCCAGAGTAGTAGACAGGTTCTTCCACAATCTGTGCAAAGCGAGAATGGATTTCGATCAGACGTAAGTCCGATGCCATTTGTTGAGGGTACTGAGTTGTGATCATATGACACATATGCGCTGCATTTTCTTGAATATTCATTCTTCGTCTCCTCAATAAGAATAGTAACCAGGTATAGAATCAAAAGCTGGCTCTACTTCGAACAGGCCGTGCTCTATGCCATCTGCAATATAGAGTTCCTCTTCAAGTTCCTCTTCGTTGTAGAGGCAAGCATTATACTTGTTGTCAGTACAACCTTCCATTGGAGCAAGCAAATACCAGCCTGCCCATTCAGCCCACGGACCGCGAACATCTGCTGCTACCTTAACACGGTACATCATAGTGTATGCTCCTTCTCTCTCGTATGAGTGCACTGTACCAGATTCCCCCCTTGTTGTCAATCATTTTTAGTTGGTGGGGGTGGAGACAGATCTGTATCTCGTGTAATACTCACTTGCTGTTAAGGAGTTCTGAAACTTTCTGTTTTACTTCATCAAGATTTCTTGATTCAAAAACTACACGATAATCCCAACTTTGGCCATAAGTGTGGCTGCAATCCCCATAGCACCATTGCTCAACTTGATAGTATTCAAGGAATGGGTGCTGTCTAACTATGATACCGTCTCGATTAAAAATTACCATAATACGTCACTCTTTGTTGGTTATATGCTTGCATTCTGCACCATAATTTTCATGTTACGCCTTCTTACGTTCCAAAATTTGCTCACTGATCAGGTAATCATCAAGGAAGTAATTATGTTCTTCTTTTGTTGCAAAGTCAAAATATAATTCCTGAATCATTTCATTAGAGATACCAACATCATATTCAAATGGATCGTTGATTCCTGAACGTTGAACATACGTTAACACAATACGGTCCGCAAAGTCAACTGCTTTTTCAATCAGGGAAGGTCCACCGATAACACTTACCAAACCTTGCGTTTTCTCTAGAGCTTTTAACAGATCCTTTAATTCAATTCCAGTATACACATCTGGTTGGTCGCCGTTTTTGGCTTTCGGTGTCGGCTTGCTGGCATCGGTACTAATAACCACATTAAGACGACCTTCCAGTGCTTTAGGCAGACTTTCAAAGGTATTACGTCCCATTACTACCGCCGCAAGTTCAACCTCGCCAATAGTGCGGATTTTAAAGTTTTCCATATCTTTTTTGATTGGACGACCCCACGGTAAACCGCCTTTAAAACCAAAAGCCCAATTTTCATCCGACATTTTAGTGTCACCAATCGCAAATACACATTGAATCATAATATAATCCTCTCTTTGTTTCGATGTTTGCATTATACACCGCAGTTTTCAGTTGTCAACCTTTTTTGTAATATTCTACTACGATCACCCTTATATCAGGAGTCGTGAGGTTGATGATATTCTCTACATGCTCCCACATAAGACCCCCTATACCGCACCCAATCTTAGGGATGTAGAACGGTAACGACATACCTTCGAACACCTCATTGACTTGCTCAAAACCTTTCATAATTGAAGAGTAATCAGCATTAGGTCCTGGTCGGAATTGAGTATACATATTAATCCCGTATACAATCTTGTTTTTGGCAAAATGCTCCCAACAAGAGAGCGTGCCCAGCTTGTCTGGATCACCATAAGTAGTCATCTTGTCAGTTTCCAACGCTTGAGGAAACTCCCTGACAATTTGTCTTGCTATACCTGCACCCATTGTGTGGAAGCAGTTGCAACCGTGGATCAGGTGACCAGCCCCGCTTTTGAAAATAGAGATTAAATCTCCCCTTACAGTACCAATAATCATAGTGCCCTCTTTACTTAGCTTAGTGATCTCCGTACTCTTCTACGTGTTTGTACAAGTAGTCTAACACAACCTTCAACTCGTTTTCAAGATCTTTTAAAAACTCGATAGAAATGAAATGATTAATGCGGTAGCAATCAGAGATGCAAAATTCTGGATAGCAAGCCCCCTCTATCCCGACATGCCAGCAACACCGCGACAGCATTTTGAAAAATTCATCACTGCTGTCGAGATCGACCCTGCCGAAACTTTTCTCGCCGTTATCAACCGCTTCCAGAAAGTCGCATAAGCAGTTTTGCAGTGTTTCAACCTTTACCAAAAAGTCTTCAAAACGACTATTATGTAGACGAACAACCCGCTCCGCTTTTTTGATGCACAGTTCAAACACGCAAGGCAGCTTTTTATTCAGTTCTATGTGGTAACTGACCCCGTAGTAGTCATCACCATACCATTTGCCACCGTCGCTACCGAAAATCATAATGCACCCCCAGTAACGTTATGAGTTTTGCAATACTGGATTGCTTTAAGAAGGTTGCAAAGTTCTTTGTGCAGCAATTTTACCTGATTTAACTGGTAAGGAGAAAAATACAGCCGTTTTTGACAATCAGCTAAAGTGAAAGTATCATCGCTACGATCACCATCAACACAGACCTCGAAAGTGCAGTTACCATGCATATGGCCTTTGGCGTGAGAGTTATCTAACCAGATGCGATCACTACATTTGATGCTGTTATCCAGAGCGAACATCCAACGCTCGATCATATCACGGATAAGATCGTATTTGGCATACATTTCGTCGAGAGTTACATCTCCATCACCCTGGTGGATAGTAATTCTTGTGGTGTAAATTTGTACAGACAGTGTAACGTAAGCCTCTCCCCTGTCTTGATACCCCGTGAACTTCTCTACACACCAGTCAATACCAAAAAGTTCTCTGTCAACAAGACCACCAAATTCGTGTTTCAGACAAAGTGCCATGATACGTCGCTCCGAAAATAAAAAAGGCTAACAATTTCTGTTAGCCTTTAATGTACTCTTTTTTGTTGGTGTTGTCAAGTAGTCAAAATATTATTTTTCCCCTTCAACCCAACACAGATTCTAGATGGTTCTTTACCGTACCACATCAGGTAAAGTCCGTTAATGCGGCCTTGTTTCGTATATGATTCCTTTCTGAGCTTCTTGTAGTACCGCGTTTCCATAACCGACATTTTAGAATACCTGTCATAAAGGAAGAGGTATAGAGGCCAGCCCTTAGCGTCCTTAATACACTTACTTAAAAATGCCTTATTGCGCTTAATTAGTTTTCTTTTCATGAACTTAATATCCTAACTTATTGATTGAACACTTTGGTGGCTACGTAAAAATCTGGGCCATAAACTTTTGGAGGCTCACTAACATTGAGTATAGCTGAACCTACCATAATATAATAGAACAAACTGAATTCACCTTTAAATTTGCGCCACTGTGCAACACAGGTTTGTTCATAACGATCAAGGATTTTGAAGTAGTCTGCCACACAAGCATCTTCTGGGATAATTATCGTAGGCATATGCTTATTGTGCCCACAGCAGCAGTTCATAGTCTGCAAACCTGCTGCCCACAAGCTGACCAGGCGTTTAGCCATGCATTTATCAACGGCGATAGTACGTTGTTCAGTCCCATCATCTACCCGTTTTGTACGAAGACGTTTAGGGACTTCCAGAATAACATTTGGGTGTTTAGCGCCTTTTACTTTACGATTGTAAGACTTGCATTTGCACATGTGGTCGGCCCTCTTCAATCTTCTTCCAAAGTGTCGCCAAACACTTCGATACGAACGTCCAATTCTGTTGCTTCTAGCTTCCCAGGGAAGTCCTTGAGCACTTTGTTGTTTAGATCGTAGGCACACACGACATATTCACAAGCCTGCACGATCAGCAGCACAAATACCTCATCCTGTGAGATTAGGCTCACAACAGTCCCTTCAGGAAACGTGCCGATTGCTTTTTTAACCCGGCGTTTAGGGCTAAATATTAATTCTGTTGCCATAGATAAGTCTCCTTTTTGTTTGCAGCTACATTATACTACATAGTTTTTCAGTTACAAAGCCCATTCGAGGTGATCTTTCATTTTATCGCCCCAACCGTTAACAACAGCGTCAACACGCGTCCAATCTGTACAGGCCTGATCATAAGGGGTATCCATCAGGATTGTACTTCCAGTGTGGGAGTCTTCCCGAGGAGGAAACGCATCTATACGGTCATCTATGAGCACGTCCCACGCAAAATTAACTTTCTCATGCATGTCGTTTACACGGATCAGCTCGTTTTCGTACCTGTTGCCCCGGCCTCCCCATCTTAGCTCCAAAAAAGGACACCATTTGTTGAGGAAATCGAATTTATTGACATGTTGTTCGTGACTCAAAGATCCAGTTAAAAACCAGATGATAGCTCCTTCATTATGCAACCACTTGATAGTGTCCACAGCATCAGGTAATGGCTCAAGGTTGTCATAGATATTACCTAACTTCCAGAAGAGTCTCAGATCGCTTTTAAAGCAAGCTGGGAAGTATTTAGTCAGATCGTAATAAAAACGCATCTGTGGATTCTGTGGTGGCAGAAAGACGTTAATAGGCAGACCAGTCCTTTTCTGACACCAGTCTAACCATGCACGACCAGAATCAACAAACGTGAGGTCCACATCTATAGCCACCACCTTGCCAACGAACTTTTTCATCAGTAACCCCCCAAGCGTTCCAGACGGAACAAGACTTTGAAAGCATAATCACGAACAGTGATGCCTAAACTTTCTAACCTGCAAATTGTGTACTCAGTAATTTTAATGTTGATATTGTTTTTCATCACTTCCGGTTGTCCGTTGACCATAACAGCCAGTGCTGAGCGAATAGTTTTATAAGTCTGTGCAAAGCGATAACCCCGATCAAGAGCTTCCTTCGCTGCCAATTCTTCACGCGCTTTGATAATGTCTTGTTTAATCATAGTGGTTGCCCTCTTCTCTCTTAGTGGGCAAATTATAGCCTAAAACTTTTCTCTTGTCAATAAAAAAGGCCACCCGAAGGTGGCCTTATCGTTACACATCCCAGTTTTCTTCGTTGAACATGGCTAAAACTCCTTAACTTTTAATGTGCCTGTAGTATATATACCAAAGCTAAATCTTATTGTCAAGGTGTAATATCAGAATGGTACGTCTTCAAAATCCCATTCTGCTGGGTTAGGTTCATCCTCTTCCACGGGTGGAGCATCTACAGTATTCTGCTGAGGCTCCGGCTGTGGTTCTGGCTTCTGTTCCGGTACAGGCTCTGGTTTGGCTTCCCGGTTAGGAACAGCGGTTGTGCTACCAGTTTTGATCCACTTATACAAAGGTTCAGCCAGATTTACCAGAACGTTATTGGCTTCAGCTTTGATATCTTTGAACAGACAATCAAGATTCTGTAGGTTGTTGATGTTAACACGACGACATGCGTTAAGTACCGCATTACCTACAGTTGCCCCAACGGCATCCTCCTCATTGCCTGTTGCCTTAGCATACTCCATTTTGAGTTCAATTGTCAAGGTGTGTAGTTGCATTGCGATACCTAAATCTGTCGTACTCCCCGGATTTAGTCCACGATCCAGAAGGATTTGCATTGCATTAAGAGCGTGACCAGTGCTCACACCAATAGGGTCATAGGTTGATTTACGAGGTGTTTTATTTTCCAGCGGTGGATATGCTTTAAACCCGCTTAGGACATTACCTGTTGTATCACATACGGCTGCAACACGACCACCCACAACCAGTTCTTTCAACTGATTCGGGTTGTTGACAACCATCACACCAACACCGATCTTCTGATCATCAACGGTTACCGATTTACCATCAATAGCTGTGATAGTGCCATAGATGCGTAAAACGTCATTAGCCCCTTTCTGAGCAGGTTTTTGCTGGTTGCCTTGTGGTTGCTTCCCCTGACCCTGTTTAGGCTGTTGTTGGCCTTTCTGCTGCGCTTTAGGCGCACTTGCAGGTACTTCACCAGCCCCTAACACAACAATTTTAGCCAGAGATCCTTTGTAATAGGTTTTACCGTTGTACTCGTTAGATTTAAGCGGGATGTTAACAATCCAGCCGGGCACCACGGTTTCCCATTTGTCATTAATCTTAATACTAACGGAATCTTGATGGCCTGGTTTCAGAAGTTTATCACCCATGCTAACCCACATCTCTTCACCACCCTGAAGCAGTTTGTCGTTCTCATCCACTTCAGCGACCAGAAGAGAAATTGTGTGGGAGGATTCTATTTTCTTACCTTGCCACACAGTGGTTTTGATACCTGTTTCAGGATCAGCCCCTTTGATAGGTTTAATACTCACCCGTTTAATAATACCGTGGGCCATAAGTACAGTTTCACGGGGATTCATCGGGTTTTTGAATTCTTGTACAACGCTCATTGTTTGTCTCCTTCGGTTTGTTGTGGTTGCTCCGTAGCTTCTTGTTGCTGATCACCAGCCTGGAAGCCAACCTTGATAAGCGTGTCCTGCACTTTAGCCAGCAGGCCTAAAGCGAAGTTTGCTGTGCCCACCAGAGCGAGGATATCGTCACGGTTACGAGCTACCCACCCTAGAGCATAATCCAAGCGTCTGTAGTTTTCTTCTTCCACCAGCGCCTGAAATAGTTGATCAGCATCTGGCTGCTTAATTACTTCAGTAAGGTTGGAAAAGAAGGAAGAGAGAACAGCCAGTAATGCCACCTGATCTCGTGATAACCCTAAGAATACAGCTTCTTGAGGTTGTTCTTCGTCTGGCACGTTCATTGCCACCGTTTCTTGATCGTTCATTTGTTCCATTATAGGAAATCTCCGATTAGTTGAACAACGTATTAAAGGGAAGTACCATTATAGCACTTCCCCACAGGAATAACAATACTGATTATTTGTACAGTATCATACTGGGCGAGCATAACCCCACAGGCCGTCACCCAGAACACCTACGATAAGATCGCCTGCATCGTCTTTAATTTCAAACATACCTGGCAGTAAGATTTCGGCATCAATACCAAACAGCTGAGTGTGTTTATAAGTTGGAGTTACAACTTCGTACTCTTTATTCACTGTCAGGTTGTTACATGCTCCAGCACCAGGGCCTAATTCGTCGAATACGATTTTGTCACCTTTACAAAATACGTGGTCTGCTAAGTTTTTCATACTGGGTAGCCTTCATCAAGTTGATAAAATTCTGCAATTGCTTTATCAAATGCTGGGACCCCAACATTGTTGATCAGGTGCCAGACAATCATGTCTTTACCTGTTTCAAGAATATCTACCTTGCGCCACAAAGTATACATGCCCCCCGGACCAGCATAGATTGGAAGCTCATCTCCCGCCTCTTCAAGGTAAGAGGCGAGTAATTCATCTTCCAGTGTGATCTCGTTTTGCGAGTTCATTACGCGACGTAAGATCTTCAGGAAGTCTTCAGGATTCAGATTTTCATAATCAATCCGCATCAGTACCTCCAGTTGCATTCATTAAATCTTCCATTGCATCACCCACTTTGAGGATGATAACATCGTTTTTAGCCCGTGGGTCGTGATCGTTAAGGCTGCACATTTTCTTGACTGTGCAGATTACCAGGTACGGACCCTGCTGAGTGACCATCATGTTGACTTTACAATCAAGGTCTGCTTCTGAACCTTTACGGAATTTAAATGGCTGTAAACGGTCAAACAGATCAGCTTTTGGATTGTCATCTGAACGCACCAAAGCCATATCTTCGAGCAGGAATTGCTGCCCGTTAAGGTTAAGCACACCCACACCATCGCGGACCGTAATAACACCAAATGAATCATCGAACCCAGTCAGTTCAAAAATGTCTAAATCCCAGATTTTCTTCATCTTGTGGCACCCTTAAAAGCTACGGAACAGTTCTGTGTAAGTAGTTTCGTAGACCTCGCCTTCTTCTACGGTTTCCAGTCCTGTTGTTGTGCAGTAAACATCGTCACCATGACCATCGATCAGGACACACTCTTTGCCCAGTTGAGGATCATCTTCGTCATCCAGATTGATAATAGCATCATAGATGACACCTAATTCACAATCACAAAATGCACAGTCTTCTTCAAGGCAGAAACGTTTTACTTTAGCTTTGATACGTTGTGCTTTCATCTTAGCTCTCCTTTTTTTTGTTAACGGGGTTATTATACATAACCCCGCTACACTTGTCAATAATTAATAATGTTCAGGTTTTACAATAACCGCTTCTTCGAAAGTGCAGTATACAAACTCTCCTTTATCATCACGGAAGCGGAGGCATTGCGGCTCTTCTAATTCGATGTGGCAAAAGTCTTCTTCGCTGAGTTCGATGCCCATCTGTGCGAAAAGTTGAATCATTGGATTTTCACACATTTCTGCTTCATAAATTGCACCTGCTGTGCAATCTTTAAAAGCGATATCAGCGTTCAGTTTGTCTGCTTTGATAGTAATTTTCATTTGGCTTCTCCAACTGGAATTCTTAACTGGAATATTGCGTTCTCTACCCAACCACGGAGATAAGTATACTCTACAACCTCCTCTGTTGTCAAGTCTTTTATTTTTTCATCGATGCCAACATCATTGTGGTAGTCCCAGTCAGCATCAATTTCCCACAATTGGTACACAGGTGCACCATCTTCTTCATACCGTTGCCGCACACAAAAAGAGCCTTCAAAACCTGCAACCCGCTCGTAGAAACGCTGCATAGCACGGCATTGAATTGAATGCAGTAGCACTTCTTCTGCTGTGTGGTCGATAAGTTCGCCCACTTCACGGGCATCCAGTTCGACCTCTACAGCCCGTTCTATGTGCTCTGTACCTTTGACTTTCATTCTTCCACCTTCTCGAATACCGCGTGAGTGTAAGTGCCTACCACTTCCCACGTACCATCAAGCTGTGCAGTTGTGTACCATGATTCACCATCATCATCATCTATGACCATCAAATAGCTCAGATGAGGAGATTTTTGGAGTACGTAAGTACCACCTTCTGTAAACCAAAATGCCTTAGGATTGACGAATTTAGCTTTTACTACGATACCTTCTTCCATTTTAGTGGCCCCTTTTAGAGTTCTTTGAATTCTGCAATCAGTTCCAAACCTTCGACAATCCACTGACCACCGCCGTTGTATTCAGCACTCCATTCAAGTGGAACTTTATCATCTTTGACGAGGAATACTTCTTCCTCTTTATGATAGACAAGTGTGTATTCCTTGCCTTCTTTAAACAAACCTTCCAGGTGCGGATAACCGTCATCTTCACCTGCTGCAAACACGCATACTACTGGAATTGTTTTACGTTCTGACATAACTAACTCTCCTGATTAGGGAGGGAGATATCCCTCCCGTGTTACGTAAGTTATTGATTTATCAATGACACTCGCCCCAACTGTATCCCACAAGACCTTCACCCGAGATCTGGAAAGGTGCTTTCATGATGCGAGCTGCTTGGTGGAAGCACTTGACAACCATTTCACCAACCTTGCAATGAATCAATTGGCATTTGCCGTTTTCGTTTATGATTGGATCATACACGGTTTTACCGTCGCTGTCAACTACTTCTTCACCATTTTCATCCTTACGGGCTTTTTTGTATTTGTTGCCAGTAAAGATACGACCTTTTGCTTCCTCCTCTGCTTTGAATTTTTCCAGTTCTTCCAGAGTGTCAAACTCATAAACTGTCTTAAACAAACCGTTATCTGGAATTTCATACTGGTATTCGTCATGGTAATAGATAATTCTTCTGACACCTAGGTCATACCAAGTTTTACCATCTATTTTCAAGGTCACCAAGTTGCGATGAACCAGTAAGCCCACCAAATCACATAATGAAGCACCACCATTCTGCTGATATGCATTCAGCAAGGAGTGTTTAGAGCGTGTCCAGATGGCATGACCGTCGAAAGCATAGATAAATTTCTTACCTGTTGCCTCCCAGAATTTCTCAAGTGCCTCTTTACGACCTTTCAGTCCAAAGTTGGTATCCCAGAATGCATCAATTACCTGCTGACCAACCTCCGGCACAACGTCGAGCATATCTGCTACTTTATCTTTTTGAGCACCATACATCACGCCATAAGTGATCGGTTTACCATCACCCCTTGAAACTTCACGTCCTATAACTTTCGAATACGCTTTGGCATTATTGCAGTTACCACACACAGCAACTTTACCATTTCTTCTGACAACAATAGCCCCAGAGGGGACAGTAACACAATAAACCAGAGAATTATTTACTTCTATAAGATCCTTGTGTAAGGTTAGTAAACCCGCTTTCTCTTTACTCCCAATTGTAACCCTGTGCTGTACGGCGTGACCTTCTTTATGAATTGTAACTGTGTTGTTACGTAGGCCACATTGGGTAGCTAGAGCAGAGACTACTTCTACAGATTTCTTCCTGCAATCAGCTTGGGAGTAAAAAATAGTTGTTTTTGTTTGTGTTGTCCTCCACCCATCCCAATCAGATAAGGTAGCTATAAGCATGTTTTTTGATTCTTTATCAAGATCCATTAGCTCATAGGTGAAATCCTTGTTATCGTCTAAGAACCTGAACACCCAAGTTGGCACATGGAACTGGAACCTTTTTGTTAGTGAACCTCCTTTAGTTGTTTTACCAGCTTGTTCCGTATAGTTTAACCCTAAAACTAAGAAAGTCTCCAAAAGTTTTGCAATTTTCCTCTCCTTAGCCACCTCAATCCGACAAGTAACTGTCCCATTTTTGTTCGCATGCAAGTTTCCGTCATCATGTATAGCGAGGAGCAGATTAATCTGGGAAGAAGATAAGGTTGTTGCCCCATAAAACTCTGCTGTATGGATAAATCTTCTAGCAGAATTTGTCCCTTTCCCTTTTCCTACTTTTAGGTCTTTTGCCAAATCTTCAAACAGCTTGCTTCTGCGGTAGTCTACTGTTAACATCCTGTGCTGATCAGTAACCATAAAATCCACTCCACTGTTGTGGAAATGGTACATATCCCCGCTATAGTCCCGCTTGATGTAATCCAGCGGGGTGACAAGACTCATTGACGAAGTATCATGATTGTACTGAAACACTTTTGTTCCTGGTTTGAGGTCTTCAAACCGGACCCAACCTTGTTCGGTGAGGATTTGTGTGTCACCTGAATAGCAGTGTGCGTCGCCCTCACTGACTACACGATAATACAGGCCGTTATCGAACTCCCATGCACCCCATGCACCTATCAGCTGTTCAAGGTTGGAACCATCCACACCCAACTGATATTTACCAGGAGCGGGTTTCCAGAGGCTACGCATCTCTTTCCCCAGCACAACTTTTGGTGAGGGTTTAGGCTGGTTGGCACATATTTTATGCTTCTGTCGTCCGGTAGCAGTCAAACCCGAGCTTTCTGCGGGTAAGCGGTGATCGATCTGCAATCTCGGATGATTCAACAATCCGGTATCAACTTTATCTTCCTTGATTGGGTCGAGTACTGACCTACGGTTACGCAATGACAGCCAGAATACAATATCTTTTGCCATCTCTCCTTGTAGTTTAGCCAGATTAGGACACAAATGCCCGAAGCTATCTTTTAGTTGTGGGGATGTTGGTAGCCCTCTGGCTTTACGCCGGAACTTAGCAAACACCTCCTGCTCAACCCGAGGGGAGTTTTTGCGACTCAAAAACTTCGCTTCTGAAATTTTGAATCGTGCATCCCTGTTCAGTTCACGGATGATCAGAGTACGATACTCGGATGTTTCCAGTTCATCCATGTACTCCCTTACTTTAGCATCAATTTCAGCATCCGGCAACTGTTTTTTGTGGTAGTCACGAGTTAAGTCTTTCGTTCTCCACATTGTTGGTTGCCAGCCTACAGAGATTAGGTAACGCTTGATATCCATCTGGTTACTCATTCTCATAGGCACCATGCAATCCGGCATTTTCTTATCCTGCAAATCCTTGATTGCTTGCTGCATTAAATCATCCGGCAGAGGTTTAGGTGCTTCCTCTGACCGTGCTGCTCTCAAGAAGTCTGCCTGTTTTTCAGGGTCAGTGCAACCCCTTTCTTCACACCATTTAATACCTGTAGCACTAACACTACCGTCTTTGTTGAAGGCGCGTTTAGGTGCAGGTTTGAAGTCAAAAGCTGCTTCATTAACCGGATACCCTAACTTGTTCTTCAACCAACTGTAACCATGTGAAGAGATACTACCATCCGTATTAAACGGTTTCTGTGGAAACTTAGGCTTCTGGGCTTCTGAAACCTCTTTCAGTGGCAATACTGGTTCCACACGATCAGCGATCTCTTTCATCATGTCATCACACTTCTGGCGTAGAGCTATCGCCGCATCAGTATCAAAATAGACACCTTGTCTTGCCTGTAAGCCCATCAGGAAGTGCTGGAGCATCCCACGACGTAGGGCATATTTCCAAGTGATTTGCTTGAATCCCTGAGGTTTCTCTTTGTCTGGGTCATACATAAAGTTCTGCATGTCAGACTTACCGTAGAATGTCCCTTTAGACTCAGCGATCAGTTCATCCCAAAGCAACTCTTGAATGATAACGTCTTCCCACACACGGTCTACGTATTTCCAGAGTGGAAGGTTACGCCAGTCATCGATCTTAACTTTCTGGTTGCCAAGTGCATAGCCCCAAGCCATCAATCCGTGTGGACCTACAGCCTGACTTTTCTTCGTTACCGGATTGAATACTGATTCGGGACAACCCTTCGGTAACGGGCGATCAGGCCACAATATACGACTCATCGGCAGAGTATCAAACAGATTAACCCTGTGACCGTTGATGGTCCCCATACAATCTTTATCTTCGAACAAGTCGAAGTGGATGCCCGATAATTTTTCCATCAAGATCTGGTCATAGTCGAAGCAGTTGTGGCAGGCCAGAGCTGTCGGTGACCAATCTGAATGCCCCGTCAACCACTCTTCCAGATACTTAAAGTCGGCAACCCGCACCTGACAGTTTTTGTAAATTGTTTGTTTATTAAGAGCAAACTGTTTCGCTGTTTCTACATCTTCCTCTGTGTAATGGGTCCTGTCGTTGAGCGGCAGGAATAGCATGAAGTTGTTTTTGTGGTGCTGTTTAAACAGACCACAGTGATAGTACAGATCAGGCTCATCAAGCAAGCCAGATGCCTCGAAATCGTAAAGGAAAAGTGCCATATTATTAATACCTTACATGTAAGGGGGAGCTGGCTGTACTGCCCTCCCCACTCTCAGTTAAGCATCAGAACGGACAATCTTCGTCCTCAGGGAACTCCTGTTGGACTACGCTTTGATCGTCCCCTCCATTGTCCTCTTCTTCCCCTTCTGTGTCAACAGGTTTCGGTTGAGGTTTCACTTCTGCGGTAACTTTACCTTCTGGAGTTTCCACAACAACATGCTCTTCGTTATCAAACATGTCTTGTGGCCTCCAGACAATATCCCCGTCTTTGTTCAGGAAGAACCCTGTTTCTTTATCCCACACCCAGTCACTGGCATCTGAGAATTTACCAGTCTCCGGGTCCATAATCAACACATCAGCTATGCCTAAGGTTTTAGCTGGCCTGTTTTTCAGGCTAACCAAACGGACACGCCCACGGGACCTGTCAGGCATCTCTTCAGCCTCTACCCCTATGACAACCCAACTGAGTTGTTCCATCGACCCACTACCACGAAGGTTTTCTTTACGGACAGGATACCAGAACGGTAAAGCTCTGCCTTCCTTATCCTTCGGTGGGATAATCTCTGTACGACGCAAATGTGCAATCACCAGGATGAACACATTGAATTGCTTACAGAATGCTGCAAGCTGCGTCATTGCAAGGTCCAACTCTTTGCGTTCATCTTTTACATTCAGACCAGAAATAACCATTGACAGGTGATCCAGTACAATGTAACGACAATGATACAAGCACACCATCTGTTTCAATTTCGTGATCAGGTCGTTCACAGGTATTGAACCGAAGTGCCGGAATACCCTGATTTTGTCAGCATCAACCCAGGCCTTGTGAATATCAAAGTGTTCCTGTTCAGTCAAATATTTGCTGGGGTCCTCCATAAAATTCTTGATATCATACCCCAACTGGTTAGCGTACAGCGAATTGATAGCCTCTTCCGGGTCCTCTTCCAGATGAATCATGCACAACCTGTCTTCTGGGTCGTAGTCATCAGCTTTAGCTACCGTGGGATCCATCAGGTATTTAGCTATCTGGTGCTCAATTTTCTTAGCCACTGTAGTTTTACCACCACCAGAAGGACCAGTTAACATAACCAGGGTGCCTTTATGTAAACCCTTCAGCATTTTCTGAAGTTTAGGGAACTCTGCTCCAATGTCAACACCGTTGGTGGATTTCTTACGTAAATCTTCAATTGAGAAATCACTCAGACCTGCTACAGCATCTGGCACATATTTGATCGGGTTTTTAAACATATCATGAATTTGCTCAAACTTTTTAGCCTGGAACAAATCGCGGATATCTTTGTAACCCTCTGGGTCATTTACCTCGCTTGGGTACTGTACGTGATAAACGTTGTCAGCCATCAGGAAAGCTGCAACATTGTGAGTAGCTTCAACACCTTTGGTAACATGTTTTAACTTCTCAACATCATTTGCAGCGTCGTTATCAAATGCCAGGACAATCTCATCGAAGCCACGGATAAACTTCTCATTGTTGGCAAAAGCATCTACGGCATTCGCGCAACCACAGTTAAGCCCTACCACATTGATTGTGGGAAAACCTTTAGCCGAACCGCCGTCCTGCACAGACTTAATACCATCAAGAACACTTTGCGCCCACGCTTTAGCTTTTTTATTTGATGATGGGTCTGTAGCTATTTTTTTAACCATCATCCATTCCGTCTGCCACGCAGCAATAACATCGCCTTCCCCTTCGCAGACAATGATCTTACGATGGTCTGAGCCTTCCCCAACCATCTTTTGACCGAAGAACTGGCTGTTGGCCTTAACGACGGAAACTACGCTAAAGTGGCCTTTCTGTTCTTTTGGGATAGTCCAGTCACGTTTCTTGTAACCCGTCAGATTGCCATACTTGTCGTAATACGGAAAGTATGTAGCAACAATATCCACCCCGTTCTCTTCTGATACTGCGGAGCGGATCCTAAAGTATTTAGCAGCATCTAAGCCTATATTTTGCTGTGGGACTTTCAGTATCTTTGTAGAAGCCTGAACGCTTTCTACTGTCTCTTGCTCTTTTTCATCTCTGTAATCTTTTCTCACACTCCCTCCACTTCTCCATTTGGTTGCTTGCGGGTTAGGTTGACCAAACTTGGCATAAGCTGAACTAAAGAAATTACCCATTGAGTTTGCTCCTTACAACGGGTTCGTTGGCTTCAAACACGGCTAATGCCCAACCACGAGGCGTCAGGCTTCTGATCATTTTAGTACGTGGGGATTTGCCTCCCAACTTAGTATGCTGGAAAGAATACCCGTTTAAATCACATAACTGTGGCACAGGGCGCTTGTCGGGGATAACAAAACCGTTACCACACCAGCCACATGTTAGCTTAGGATAAGCATCCCTTGGCGAGATATACTCTGGAAACCACGGATTCTGGTCGTCTTCTGACAGATAGCCACCATATTCTGACGGATGGAACTTGTAGTCTGGTTTACGCCACATGTTGGACATAACCCCAACAGGATTCTCCACATGCCACGGACAATTATACATGTTGCCCAATGTTTCTGCAATACGTGCATCTTTTACAGCATTGACCTGAATCAACGGGTCTTTTTGTAATTTTTTCTTGAAATGTGCTGCTCCAGATACCGCTAAGTGGGTACATGGTGGAAACGACAGGATGAAATCTGGTGCAGGATACATCCCCAAGGTTTCTTGTGGAAACCACGGGTCAATCCAGTAGTCTATATACTGAATGTTGGGGTGTTCCTCTACCACCTCTGCATAGCTCCCGTGATCTGCCCCTTCCGCATTGAAGCAGAAGCACAAATACCCCGCATCAGCCCAGGGTTTGACAGCAATGTCGGAGCCATTGAATAAAGCCCATACTACGCCTTGCTTCATATTGTTTAACCCTCCAAACACAAAAACCCCGCCCTTCCGGGCAGGGCTGTTATATTACTCGACGCGAATCCCAATTGTATACTCTGTTGAGACTAATGTCAAGTCTATGTTTAAAATTTTATTCAGTTGTTCGAAATGTTCCTCTGTCAGATAAATTTTTTCAGAGGCTGTGCCAGTTAAATGATACGTCAGGAACCCAGGGTAATCACTTATAGCGTAGCGTAGGCAGCGCATTTCAGTCGGGTTGATGTAACCGTCATGCATCACCATCTGGGCTACACCTAGCCCAACATAGAAGCTCTGAGACTCTTTCAGGTAATGCTCCCATACTGTCGTTTCTTTTTTGATCAACCCGAAGAACTTCTCTTCAACATAACGCTTGTTTTTGAGGTACTTCAAGATCCTGTTACCAATTACTGCCAGATCACGGAACTTGAGAGCAGCTTTTTGTAGCGTTTCCTGTGGTACTTCAATCAAATCTTGTGAAGCAGGGCCAATCTTCCAGATATAGTCACTTTCGTAAATCATACTTTAGCTACCTTAATTTGATTCTTGATCCAGTCAGCTTCCAGCGTTTCCAGAGCAAAGTCGATATCAAACTCTTCAAGCGTAGGCGCTGGCACAGGAACAATTTTATTTTCTTCTGTGTTTTTAACCAATGTATAAATAATATTGCCCTGAGGTGTTATGCATTGGCCTGTGATAACATAACCTTCGTCAACGTATTTACTTAACTCGCCTTCCATAGAATTCAGACAACTATCAATGCACGGAACACCGATAATCTTCACATCAGCCATCAGAAGCCCCCTGTTTCATCAGCGAACGAAGAAAGCACATCCGCAGAGTGTAAGTGTTCTTTCAAGGCTTTGTGTGCTGCAAAGTTGATTTTATTACGTACGCCTTTAGGCAAAACGAAGAATGGTAATTTGTTACCATCTTTGTAGACTTCAATTTCTACGATTTCACGGAATCCATAATAGTCTACGTCTGATGCCCGTTCATTATAATCCGGTAACTGGACTCTGCACAGACATTCGCATACATACTCTTCATATGTGAAGTCCAGATAGAAACTGTGTAGTTTGTTAGCCATAACTGTCTCCTTAGTTAGGGGGAGCATTCCACTCCCCTTCATGCTTCTAACTTTATCAGAATCTGACCTAGATGTCAAGTTCCTCAACAATACGGAGGATCAGTTCAAACGCAGTACCTTCTGCGTCAACGCAGTCAAGATCTTCAATAATAAAAGTTACAATATCTTCCACACCTGTATCCTCTCCGAAGTCAACAGTCAGGAATTGACCTACTTCGAAAACAGTATCAGAGAATACAAAAGCATGGTAAACATCATAATCCTCACTGTCTGCCACCAGCAGAAGATCATGATTTTTATGGCGTTGTGTGAAATCGTGCACTGTTACATCTTGTGGTTCAGATGTATCAATATCAGCGACATAATTAACCACATTCTCCAGTAGACTCATTCTCGGCCCCCTTTTTAACTTTAGCTTCAAGGTCGTTTCTTACTTTTTCATCCAACCCGGGGAATGTATCAGCGTAAAACTGTATCACCCTTGGGTCTACGATAATATCACTTTCTCTAACAGGACGCAAGAGGGTAATGCTTTGGATTTTCTTAGCACGGCTAAGAGCAACATAAGTCATTCCCGCTGCAAATGCACCTCTCTTACCTAGATCTAGGTTGTAGGCATCTAGCGTAAGACCCTGGCTTTTGTGAATTGTGTACGCGTATCCAGACTTCAAAGGCAACTGTTCAAATGACCCTGTGGTTATTCTCTCAATCACTCTTTTCTGTTTACGAGTCTTCCAATCCATTTTCAGGGACGGTTTGTATTCGTAGCTTTCCCATAACTTTTTAGGTACAGTCACAAGTGTACCATCATCCAGCTCAATGTCAACCTTATCATCATAGAATTTTAATATTGTGCCACGAGAACCGTTAACATAACAAGGAACTTTGTGGTTAGGATTAAGGTCGTTGGCAACAATCATGACTTTCATGCCTACTTTAAGGCACATCAAATCTTCCACAGGTAGCTGATTGGGAGGGAATTTACCTTTCAGCGTCCCTTTATACATTCTCTCCTTACCATTGATACGGTCATAGAACTCTCTGTTTATCTCCTCCACTCTTTTGTTGGTTGAGCAAAGGATGATAGCATCGGAGGCCTGCCCACCGTGGTAGCAACGAGAATTTAATTCTTTAACCACATCGCCTGTTCTCCGACCTTCACGAACGCAGTTCAGCATTGTGGCAAACCGGATTGACTCTTGCCTGAATTGCTCTACAAGGGCAACACATTTTAGATTAAGATCTTTCCACGATTGGGTATAGAAACAAAGGTCAGTATCCCAATATTTGTAGTAGTCCTCCCTTTCTTGCGTAGAGATGACAGGTTGTGCCTGGTAGAAATCCCCAAACATAATCACCTGCAAACCTCCGAAAGGTTCACTGGATTTACGAAGGTGTTGGAGTTTCTTATCCATCTCCACAAACTTATCCGCACGAACCATAGACACTTCGTCAATGACTAAAGTTCGTAGTGCTTTACTCTTGAGAGGTTTAGCTGTTTTAGAACGAATCTCTGTGAAGTCTTCTGGGACAGTCACACCTGCTGACAGGTCAAAAGCTCTGTGTGCGGTAACACCACCAGCGTTAAGCGCAGCTACCCCTGTTGGGGCAACAACCATACAAGATTCACCAAGTAAAGACTGTATATCTTGTAAAAGATGGGTCTTCCCAGTGCCGCCAGGCCCTGATATGTAGACGTTTTCACCGCATAACACAGCAGCGAGGGCGGCATCCGTGCCGATCTCATAAGTATGTTCTCCCACTCTTCCTCCTTAGAAGAAGATCTCTTCTATTACGTTGCCATCGCGATCAACGACATACTCATTCGGGATACCTTCTGTGCGTTTAGCAGGAGCCATAAGTATTTCGAATCGGCAGCAACGACATTTAGCAAAGTCGTAGTCATACGGTACGCTAACCACATCTGCTGGGTCAACAGCCACTTCAGTTAACACACCGTAACCTTTGGCATATTCAGCACTTGCACAATGCAGACCGTGAGAGCAAGCTACCTCTGGGTTATCCTCTACAAAGTTACGAGGCATTGAGATAAAGCAACCTTCGTATTGTGGGACTTTACCAGAGTGGTAGTCTACGCAACTGCCGTCAGGTAGCTGAGTGACACCACGGAAACATTTTATACGACCATCTGGCAGAATGTCAATATCGTTTGCCTGCATAAAATCGTAGAGCATTTCTACAGACTTAGCAGACGGGTTACGGAGCAGACGAACCAGGAACTTGATGTAACGGTCATCCAGAGCACCTTCTGCTGCATCTTTTTCAATACGTTTGGCGATAGTGGAAGTCAGATGTACACCGTAATAGAAGAGTTCACCGTCAAACATTACAAGATGATTCTCTTCATCCAGCACTTCATAACCTTCACTACTCTCTTTCTCAGCGTCCTTAATGAGTTGAATAGCACCATCGAAGTCGTTAGCACCAACTCTTGCAAACACTTCTTTGTAGAGTGCTTCGTTGTCATCGGATTCGATAGTATAAGTGTCTTCACGAGTGATAATCTGGATCATACTACCAAAGATAACCACCATAGGATCATCGTTTGGCACCAAGGTATCAACATCGTAAGTCACCACACCTTCTGCTGGAGTGTAAACAAGGTTTTTAGGACTTGCATTTTCCCAGTGCAACACCCCCACTACATCACCAGGGTATTTGACCACCCAACGAGGGACAGTCGCATAAGGACCACGGTCGATGAGTGTGGAACCTTCCATACAGTTCTCTTTGAACTTACGAGCCTCACCGCGAGAAGCGAACTCTGCATAATGGTATTCCACTTCCAGTAACTCATTATCAATATCACAGCCTACTGGGGTGTGTACGTCTATCCACCATTCGCCATCAAGAAGGTACGGTTTACCCACAGGAAAACCACGGCTTTCATATTTCGCTTTAGCTGCACGAGCATCGTTACGGGTTTTGTAAGTACGCACGTACACAGATACAGTTGAACACTCTGACATTATTCAGTCTCCTTCTTAGCTTTCATTAATTCGATGTATTCAATAACTTCAGGTTTATCCCAATAATCCCCTTGGATACGTTTCAATAACGGGTAGCGTTGATATACACCATCCATGTAGCGGCGAGCACATTTCACATGAAGGTTCACAAGATGATCTGCTCTAGCAGCCAGATCTCCGTACTCCCACGAACAACGCCCCATCCACATACGTACCTTGTACTGGTTTTCCTTTATTTTGGGATCGATGCACATTTTCACACCCAGTTTTCCCAGTTGCATCTTATATTTTGTGTAACCTGTTGTATTTGCAGCTTTCATCAAGAGCCAGTTCCAGGCATCCTGTTCCAGAACAGGTTTTGCATCAACCTTCGTAATAATCATACAATCTTCTGCCACCCATGTCAAGCGACTTTCGGCAACCATGTAAACATCTTCATCCTGTGGGATACCAAAGGCTTCACGGAAGACTACCGGATCCTGTTGGAAGATATTATTGTTCTCACCCAACCAACTACGGCCTCGTTGTATATCCCCATCGTACGGGATGCAATATTTGATATCTTTAAAATCCTGTTTACTAATGCGTTCACGGCAGAACCAACCATGTTCATCCAACTTTTTGACATAATAGCCTGGTTGATATGCACTGCTCGCCCTGCACTGGTCTTTTGGTGGCTTAGGTAGCTCAGACAACAAGAACAACACGTCACTGTAGAACGGATCGTCCACATATTCAGACAGCTCTGTTGACAGGTACGGGTCTTCTACATAGTAGACGTTGCGACCAGTCTCATTAGCCAGATAGTTGCATTTAATACGGTTGAACTTACCATTTGCGTCATTCAGGACCAGCTTCCGACCTGCTGAAAACTCTGAAGGTCCGTACATATCCCGTTTCAGGGAGTTAGCACCAATACGAGTACCACCTACAAACACAGGCAATTCGTTGATGACAGGGACAGTGCGATCCTTCATAATGACTTTCCATTTAGCAGTCATGAACTTCCAGCCTACCAGACGTGAGAAGAAGCCACCAGACTCTTTAATAATACGACGAGCTTCAACCCCAGAAGTGGCCTTATTCAGCAGAACTTCAATCTCTTCGCCACGTTTGCTGATACCTTCATCTACAAAGGCTTTCAGTTGTTCAAGGAAACCTCCATCATCATCGCCTTCAATCGTCCATTCACGGCCAGGGTTGATATCACAATCACCAATCGGAATCTCTACCACCAAACGCGGATAAGTTTCCAGAGATTCAAGATACTCTGAACGATAAGGCTGGTGCCCCATCACAACACGACTTTCCGCAGAGCAAGTATTGCCGTGGTAGATATATAGAGTCCACCCATCTTTTTTATATGTGTAGTCAATATTGCTTCTAAACTGCTCCAGCATCCGTGTGGTGATCGGATCCGACACCTCAAACGGGAACTTGGCATAGTTCAGGCATGAAGCTATTGCATGGCGGTACGCAGACACATCTCTCTTGCTCACAGGGAACATGATTGTGATGCCGTTATGCTGCGTAGAAGGCTCGCTACGCGTCTTAGTGACTTTCGGTATACCTTTGTCCATAAAGACAAGATATTCGCTTCTTGTGCCGTTATAGACGCTTATAACGTTAAAGGCTTCTACCTTGCTTAGAGGTGCTTTTGAGCCAATGCCTTTGGCACCCACCAGTTCATTGCTTTGGCGCTTAGTAGAATCACCCAGTGTCATAAAAATTGTGCGTACAGTCTCTTCAGACATACCAAGGCCTTCATCCTGCACAGAGAAGTAAGGCTCAAGATCGGTCGGTGTATGGATCTTAATAGGCACATCTTTACGACCTGCTTCAACATGAGCATCCACAGCATTGAAGATAGGCTCACGGCAGGAAGCAAGTAAAGGATCTTTGTAAATACCTTTGATAATCAGGCCAAACGTCTCAGCATTCAGCGCAATTGTTCCTGTGGTAACTTCACTCTTACCGAGAATGGTTGCTTCTTTATGGTCACTTTTAATAATCATTGGTCAGCTCCATAGCAGTTAGCCCCTCTACAAGAGGGGCAAAGTGTTGTGGATTAGTATCAGTTATCGTGGAGTAATTCATCTTCCACTTCCCTGTAAATCTCCACACATTCATCCTGGTAGAAGAATGTCTTATCCCAAAGTTGCAGACCGAAGAGTTCAGCACTATCTTTGTGGCAAGCTCTTACCATCTCTGCAATGTCATAACGTAACAGATCGTCGTTTTCAAAGAAACCTGCTTTATCCTTAACGTAGATGAAGAAATACTCACTATCAGAGCAAGTCAACATCAACTCATCCCAGATTTCATCACCTTCACGATCCTGAACCGTGATAACCCGTGTTGATCTGCAATGATACTCTTCCTCTGGGTGATCTGTCAAGACCACCAGGAAATTACCACGGCGTTTCTTACCTAATGCAGCCATTGTGCACTCCTTAAGCCTTAGCTAACAAGTCACGGAACTCTTCCCCAAACTGTTTGACGATAGCCATCAGGTTAGGGTACGCTTTAATCAGTTTAGCCATGATTTTCTCACGACCATGTTCTTTGTTCACCAGAATGGCATTGCCAAGTGCATTCGGGCTAATCATCGCTTTGAATACAGAGAATACAAAATCTCTGTTGTCATTCTGGAAGTTATTCCATAAGTAGTCCAGGAAGTTTGCAGCACTGCTAACCACTTCGTCATCATCAACTTCAATGTTAGCCATCATGTTGCGTAAACCAATACAACCTTCTGAACCCAGAATCCAGATGAGGTCTGGAGATTTCTGACCTTTGAACTCTTTGACAGCCCCAGCAAAGATATCCCCAATCTCCGGCAGATTGCGTTTCTTCGTGTGGTAAGTCATGATCTCCAGCATCATCGTGTGACCAATCGTCCCCTGTAACAGAACACGGGCTTCGGCTTCTGAAACCAAATGGCGATCAAGGTCCCACACAATATCTGAAGCAGTTACCCATGAACGAGGTGTGGCGAATGCAGGACAGTTGCAGTCTGCCATTGCTTCATAGTTCTCGATTGACGACGGCTGGCGTTTCAGGTAGCCGATCACAGAAGAGTGCACACCGTGCGAGAATGCATAATCTTCCAGGAAAACATTGGCATCTGGAATGACTTCTACAATCGTTAAACGGTTTGCCAGAGGTGCTTCCAATACAGACAACACTGCACCATCACCAGAGCGGTTACCTGCACCTACAAATACCGCACCTTTCGGGAACTTGTAGCAACCACATTTGTGGTCCAACATGATCTGCATGGCAACTTTCTGGAGAAAGTTATCTGCGTGGTTCATTTCGTCCAGCAAGATAATGCCTTCCCAATCTGGATCAGTAGGCCAGAAGCTAGGTGTGGCAAACACAGTGCGAGTCGTGCCATCTTCCTCTGTCACCGGAACAGGTAGGCCAGACAGGTCTGTTGGGTCTTTATCCGACAAACGGATATCGATCAGGTTATCTTCCCGTTCTCCAAACAGTTTATCGGCAGTTTGCTTGATGACCTGGCTCTTACCAACACCAGGAGAACCAAGTATAAACAGGGACTTACCGTGCCGCTTGGCAAATCCGATCATAGCAGGCAACTCGCGCACTGTAATCTGCCCACTCTCGAAAATGTTTCTTGACATTAGTAAAGCTCCTCTCTTGCTTCGTAAGTATGTTCAAAGTTTTCAAGTTCTGTCATTACATCGAAGACAGGGATGCCATACGCTATGTCGAAATTATAAGCCATTCTGCCAGCTACAACTTCTTGTGGGTCAATTGCCCGATTAGCGTAGAAGTATGCAGGGGTGCACCTGCGTGATCCACCCCTCATGCCGCTATGATAATACTTTTCGTAATCCCTGTCAAAGTCTAATTCTCTGCACTGGTTTGACATAGATCAACCTCCTTGTCAGAAAACTGTTTTCACCCATAACCCGTGTCTGTCTGCCCAGTCGTAAAGCTCAGACATGGCATAGTCGAAATCTTCCATCGGTGTGACCAGAAAATCAAGTTCTTCATTGATGTAGGCGTGAACCTGCTTATTGAACTCTTCCGGTGGGAGAATTGCCAGGAAGTGATCAACTACATCGTCGAGGTTCCAGTCGTACTCTGGGCAATCTATGTTCAGTTGCCGTGGGTAGAGTTCAGCTATCTTTCGGGCTATCCGTTTGGCGAATTTGTGGACATTGTTGCCAGTCCACCCCTGAATTGTGCCATCATCAAGCGGGAGTCCTTCCCACCAGTCAGATAAATCTAATGTCTTGTTCCATCGTGCCATAATCATTCCCCCACATCTACCGTTGTAGAGATGACCAGATCTTTAGGCCCAATATCCAGCTCTGCCAGAGGTTTAGAATCACCACCTGCATACAAAATCTGACACACAGTAGGCATCATCCCTTCAGGGATATACTCTAACAGGTTCAGTGAGATGTATCCCTTATCTTCTTTCACGAAGTGGATAATCATCAGGTCACCAGCTTCAAAAAGTTCACCTTCAACCTTAACAGCTTCTGCGTTCAGATAAACGTTTACGATTTGTTTCATTCTTCGATCTCCACTTCAAATTCTGCTACACATTCAGTCGGGTTGAGAAAATCTTCTACCTCAGCGATAGATTGACCATAACCGAATCTTAATAAATCGTCTACACCTTTTTTCTGTAGATGAGCAATCTTCTTATCCAGATCTTCAGGTAAACACCCCATCAGGAAAGCTAAATCCTTCTCTGGGATACACACAGCCAGACACTCCCAAGCTGTCATAAGAATTATTTCATCCAGAACTACAGGTTCCAGGTTACGCAGGACGACTACTTTCATTCTCCCACCCCCAGAGCATATGCAGGAGCTTCTTCAAATGCCAGAACCAGACGATGATTGTGGCATGGATCCAGGAAGATTTTAGTTACCCGCAAGCACAAAGTGTAACCGTCCATTGCTGCCACAACGTAGTCACCAGGGTACGGCAGTTTATCACCAGGGTTAACGAATGCATGACCCATAGCCAGTTCGTCATCCGTTGTGTGGTGCATTGCAAACCATACAGCATCTGCCTGTGCGTCTTCACCTACGTGGAAAATCTGGTGTTTTTTCATTAGAAGTCTCCTTCATATTTAGCTTTAGTTTCTTCGTCCCACTTCAACATCGGACGTAGTAATTCTAACTCATTCCCCAGCAGGTTGTCAACCCATAATTGATCTTTTATTCCCATCGCTTCCATGACTTCAAGAGATTCAGGTGAGAACTCACCATCATCCCCTTTAAATGACTCCAGAGTGTCAGAGCTGACACGGGCATACTCCATCCGGCTATCCCGTTTCCGGTACTGGAACATCAGGAATTCCCCTGTTGTGTGATATTTGTTAATCAGCATAACAGGTTCTCCACCCAGAGCTGTGTATTCCCACGCCTTAATCTGTAACGGAGCGAAGTCTGTTACATTCTGGTTACCAGTCATCCTGCTAGTTATTTTCCCATCGTAGCAGAAAACGTATGGCAAGTCAAGCAGATCAATAGAGATATCTGAAGAGTAACATGCACCCCTACCGTTCAGGCTATAATAAACATACACCATAAAAGGCTGCATGTCAAATGCTTTTGCAAGCGTTTTGAAGAAACTTTTCTCTCCACCTTCAATGCCGTTCATAAAAGAAGGATGCTCCGCTACAGAAGCAAAACCTTGTTGGAAACGGAACATGATACACCCGGCACGTTGCCACGACACGGCCTTATTGATCTCCATACTGAAGCTGCCCACAAAAGTATGGTCTGGTTTATCTTCTTTAGTAAAGACCCAATGGAAGTCATCAAAGCCTGCGCTATTGATTGTGGTGTTGATAGTGTTAGCTATGAAGTTGTAGAACGGGTGGCAAGCTGTAAACAATCTGCGACGATATAGGATACTCTCATACAAAGAAGAAAGTATTGTTCCCACATCTGTTGGCGCTTGACTCATAGGGTCAAATGGTGTAATATGATGCTCAAACATGAAAAGGTTCCTCTCTCGTTCTGTTATTGGCGAAGAATAGATCAAGATGAACCAAAAGTCAACAACATTTTTTCAGTTGACAAGAATAAATTTTCATGCTAATGTTTACCTTAAATACACACAAGCAAGGACATTTGCTATGGCTAAAACAAACGTTCAATACCTGGAGGGCTGCTATCAACCATGGGAGTTGGAGAAGCTGAATAAAAAATATAAACGTAAACAGGGCAATGCTAAGAAAAGGGGCATCATGTTTACGTTGACGTGGGAAGAGTGGCTGTTCTTTGGTAAGAAATTACTAGGGGACGGTGTATGTGACTACACTCTTCTTCCTTTTGATATGCACACTGACGAGAACGGTTTAGGCAACCCGTTCTATCCATCGTTAGAGCGTATCGACGATGACGGGGCGTATGCACTGCATAATTGTTGTGTGGTAGGCACAAGATGTAATGAAATCAAGGACATAACAGTCGATAAAAAGAATGCGATTCTGATTAAAGATCGCATTGACCGTAAAATTGTTCAGCAGATGATGCTGCACCTGTCAGAAGAGAGCATGGAGGCCTTGAAAGAAGAGTATTCTTTCGAAAATTTCATGCGCCAGTATGGCTCTGAAGAAGATAAAGCTGAACTCGGCCTGTTGGGTGGTGAAGAACTCGTGCAGCAAATTGAAGCTAAGGAGGAAGAACCTATGACACCTGCACAGGAATTACGTGAGTTCATGGAAAAACGTGCTGAAAAACACATCAAAGACATTGTGAGTGAGCCTGTGGTTGAAGAAACGGCTGAAGTTGAAGAAGTACAAGCCGAAGCCGTTGAGGACGTTGTAGACGCTCCTGAGGAGCCTAAACAACTACCTCAAGCATTGCCACCAGACGTGGCTATTGCTCAGGCTTATGCTTTCTACTGCCAAGTTTTCTATGATATTGGTATGAAAGTAGATTTAACATTCAGCCAGTTCAAGTCTGTGTACCAGAGAAAATGTTGTGCACTGACTGGTGAACGTCTAGGTGAAGGCCGTAAGCCAATCCTGGTCGCTGATCGTGATAAAGGTTTTGTCAAAGGTAACTTCATGGTAGTTACGCCTGTGATGGAAAAAGCGATGACTGACCTCATGAAAACGACTAATATGACGATGGCAGAGCTTGCAAACCTCTTCAAAAAGGTGTAAGCTAACAGAAAATAACAACAAGGGGGCTTTGGCCCCCTTTGGAGGATCATAGTGGACGCAAGAAGTTCAGAACTGATTTTAGCACAGAAACCAGAAGCTCTACGTATGCTCCAGGGTGCTCGTATGTGGCTCATGGAGAGATTGAGCTTCTACGGCGTGCTCCTGTCGGGCTTACAATTTGTTGAGAACCACACATGGTGTGATACTATCGCCACAGACCATAAGCGGATTTACTACAATCCAGAGTTCATCATGGGTGTTTGTCAGGAACGCCGTGCTATCATTCTGCCCAAGTGCGATGATAAGATGAAAGAACAGCTGGATGCTTTCTATGCACCTAAAACGCTTAAAGAGGTTGCTTTTCTCCTGTGCCATGAGATAGGCCACATCATTGCTGATCACCTCAGCCGTGGTAAAGCCTTTTCTGATCACAACCTGTTTAATCAGGCTGCTGACCACGTTATTAATACTGGACTGCTGGTAGATTTAGCCGAACCGCCATGTGCAATGTTCCCACATGGGATTCGCACACAGTTGAAAAAAGGCCAGCCATTTGCATTTCTTGAGTATTGCTACTGTGATAAGAAATATCATGGGTGGATAACTGAAAAAGTCTATGCAGACCTAGAAAGACAACAGCAACAGCAACAAGGTAAAGGCCAGAGTGCTAGTGGCGGTCAACGGGCTACAGATACTCACATGGGGGATGGACAAGGCCAGTCTGACAACCTCAGTGAAGCTATGGGCTACGAAAAAGGCAACCAACCGTCAATGACTCAGGCAGAGAAAGATGCAGCAATGCAGGACTCTGGGGACATGATGGAAGCTGCTATGCAGGCGGCAGGTGGTGAAGGTCCGGCACAGGTGCGTGAGTGGATCAAGAATCGCAATAAGCCTATCATCAATTATCTTGATGTGATTCGTCAGCGTATGTTGTCACACCGGAAAACTGATATGACTTATCGTTGTCCGGCACGTCGCTCTGGTGCTTTAACTCACACATTACGCAGCAGAGGGGCTATCAACAACCACCAGTCTGTTGTTCTTCCTGGCCGCAACCAGGAGAAAACGATTGATATCGTGGTGGCATTCGACGTATCAGGCTCTATCTCTCCACGAACTCTGAAACGTATCACTTCAGAAATCGGTGGGCTATGCAGTCTGTATAAAGAGTTCAAAGTTACTATGTTCTGTTGGTCAACAGAGGTTGGGGATGTTCAGGTATACACTCACCAGAATATTGCACAGATGCCGGACTACAACATCAAGTCTACGTTTGGTACTCGCGCAAGCTGTGTGTTTGAATACCTGGATAAACATCTGTCTGATGTTCAGGATGTGATTATCTTTACTGATTTATATCTTGAATCTGGGTTCGAAAAAGAGGTTGACAAGAACAATTGGGATAAGTATAATACACTCTGGATTAGGACAGAAGGTGGTAACAAAGAGTATACGCCATCTTTTGGCAGGACTATTGATCTGATTGAAAACATTAAATAGGAGACACAACTATGTCAACATCTGTATGCTTAAAAGAGCCTGAAAACGTAAATATGCCTCTCAGATCTTTTAAACCGGGCACGATTGTAGAAATCATAGTGGCAGGTGAAGTACGTACTGTACTGATCATGGAAGACAACTCTTATGATGGTGGCATCTACACTGTAGATCTGGAAGATTTCTCTTTACAAATCCTGGACGAGGACTTAAATGCAACAGAACTTAATGCAACCATCGTCCTCTGCGGATATGCCCATCGTTAACAGGAGAACCCAGCCATGCTGACTAAACGCCAATGCCAGTCTTCAGGCGAAAAACAATGGAAGAAGGAGTGGTTTGGGGTTGAAGTATGCCAGCTTCGGCTGGGTACTTACCTCGACTACGTTTACTACCGCAATAACTATGAGATTGTTCAATACGAAGCCTTTTACACTAAACACCTGATAGAGATTAGCCGTAAGATTCAGGGGCCTGTGGGGACTAAAGAAGACTGGAAAGTCATCGTGCCGATGGACATGATCTCTGATCCAGCTCACCCAACAGATGATGAAAATATGATGGTCGAGTTGATGTTAGGACTTGATGACCTTGAAATTGCGATCTATCATATGTGTGTTGAGGCGGCTGCTGCTGACTTTGACGATAAGCTCGACGAGCAAGAATTACAAGGCCTTTTAACAGAAAAACTTAAAGAATATTTTACTGAGGATTGATAATGTTTACTCGTAAGCCAGAAATGGATAAAGATACGCTGGGTCACCTGATGCGTTGCCGTCTGGTGTGGCAAGAAGCTCGTCAAGACCGTAAGGTTGTTGTGGTCAGCAACAATGATGATCCATTCAAAAACTATCGTGAGATGATGGATCTGTACATCCGTCGTGGCCTTATTAAAGTGGTTAACCTGGATGACCTAACTGAAGAAGACCTGGAAGGTACGGTGGTAGAACTATGAGCAATGTAGAATTTTTTACTAACAATCTCCAGAGGGATCTGGATACTTTTCTTGAATCGGAGTGGAAGGACTACTGGGATAATTATTTTGCCAGTTCTCGCTTCAATGCCTTCAAGATGATATTCGAGAAATATATCTTCCCAGTACCACGGTACTACAGGGAAGAAACTTACACTACTAAGTGCAAAGTAATGATAAGAGCTTTGAAGAACAACGATCACCCCAATGTGAGCGATCTTCGCAACATGGTCCACGATGTTGATGGTGAAATGCACGTCAGAGTTTGGAGAAAACGCGAGAAGCACAAGAAAGAGCTGCTACAGTTCGGAGTTGATCTCCTGACTAACCGTAATGCTTGTGGCAATAACGGTGGCCCTTGCGTGATGGAAAAACGTGCACCAAAACTGTTGGATCGCTTACTCCGGGATACGATAGGGATGGATATGCTTCGTTCGAGTCTGTTCAAATACATCAAACAGTATGTGGATGGTGAAGGCTATGCAATGTCTGCCAAACACTACGGTGAGGATGATGACCCAAACGAAGGTATCAACCTTCTGCTTCAATTGTTGGAGGGCAATGATGAATGATCCATACAGTGAAGAACAATTGAAAGCGGACTTCAGTAAAATCTTGATGGATGACGCTGACTGGTACTTCCACAAGCAAGGTTGGTACACCAAGTCATTATCTGAAGGAGGTAGTGTCAACATCGTGTGGAGGCTGATGGAAAACTTCGATCAAACAGGGAACATTATCGCCCATGTCAGCGAGAATCAGGTCCACATGAGTCGTGTAAGAATCCTGGAGGGCTTACTGGAGTCGGGGGGGGGGATAACAACATCCAACACGCTAAGGCGGCTCTACAGGGGGCCTACACCGAGATAATTATAGAAACCTTAAAACAACGCAGACGTTACGAGAAGGCTTTCATCCACCACTCGGCAGAGTATTTGTTGTATGGTAGGATGGACGGTTACGGTCCGCTCCTGGCACTAAGAGATGCTAAACTCCACCGGAGAATGATGGAATCACCTTATGGGCCAGGGGTTGTAGAATTGGTGCTGGCAGAATTCATCAGACCGTACGTAGAAGAACAACCTATTCACACAATGCCACCTGGGCCATACGGCAAAGGTGAGTATATCAATGAACCAAGTAAACTGGTCGATCTTATCCTGCAATTTGACTGAAAGAAAGTAGAAATACTTCTTGACATGGACCAGTGCATTGTGGTATAAATACTCCATCAACAGAACGAAGGACCACTACGATGACTAAAGAACAGTTACGCTACCTTGAATACGGCCTGTCGATGGTACAGGAAGGTCTGTCTGCTGCATACCGCATGAATATGCAAGCCAAAGCTAACGATGCCCGTATCAACCAGATCCTGGATATGGACTTTGCTGAATTCACAGTTCATGCCAAGGAGATTCCACAGCTGGTAAAAGAAAATGAAGAACTGGATCGCAAGATCAGTTGTATCATTGAAGCTGCGGAAAACACACACGCTTTTGCACACAAATTTTTGAAAAATAAGGAGTAGCTATGGATTCAGGCTATAATGACGGTAGTGGGGACATTTTTGATTATAGCGGCTTAACCACTTCTCTGCCGTTTGAAACACGTAATGGCACGAAAGTTGCTGCATTTGACTTCGATAATACGTTCAATGCAGAGCCTTTTATCTTTGCCTCTTTTGTGGGCGCATTACAGAAGGCTGGATGGTATTGCTGCTTTGTCACATTCCGGTTCCCTGAACAGGACAGTTGTGACATTCAAATGTGGGCTGAAAAGCTGGGTATAGATATCTTCTATACTTCGGGTATACAGAAAGCAGCTTATATGGCTACGATGGGTATCTTCCCGGATATCTGGATTGATGATAACCCAGCAGGTATCCCGGCTAAGAACCAACTGGAGTTCGCCAGGGATGAAGTAATGTACAAACGTAAAGCTAAAGAGAATAACTGGCCTCTTATTATAGAGGACTATCCAGATCCTGAAGCTGAACCAGAGGAGTACTTACATGAAAAATAGAATCAGACAACTCTACCACTTTGTGATGTGGAAAGGTTTACGTGCATGGGCTAAAGCTCATCGTCGCTTCTTCGGCTACGGTGATGCTTATATCCATCTGCATCTGGCTTCTGTTCAGCACCACGATGAATACATCGAAGCAATCGTTCTGGGGGACAGAGACTTCTTACATTGATAAAAACAGGTAAGATTTTTGTTGACAAGGACGTTAATTTAAGTATAATACACCACATAGACAAGAGAACAATGTTCGGATAGTTTAACGGAGAGAACGACGGCCTCCTAAGCTGTAGATGCGGGTTCGACTCCCGCTCCGAATACCACGGCCCTGTAGCTGGAAGGTTCAAGCAAGCGACTCATAATCGCCAGATGGTGGTTCGATTCCACCCAGGGCCACCAATTTATCACGATGGTCACACAAAACGAGGATGCCTGTTATGACCAAAGATGATGCCATTATGCTTGCTGTCGTCATGTTGCTCATAGTGTATGCTGCAACAGGGTTGGAAATGTTATTATTCACCTTCTTGTTTCTGATGTAAGCCTATGAAAAAGTTAATAGATTTGTTCTTTCAGTTGCGTGATAAGCAATTTGAAAATCATTTCGTACAAGAGTTGGTTGATGCCGCAGGTGGACTTTTTCTGTACACTGTGATCGGTGGCGGCTTAATCATACTTTTGAGTGTTATCACAGCTTTCTAGCGAGGTCTGTTATGACTACCGTAATCCTTCGTTGTACAGGTGTTGTTCCTAGCAGCGACAAGAAAATAAAAGCACCTTTTACCGTGGATAAAATCTACGAGGCAATCAAAACAGACAATTGCTACGGTTTACGTGTTGTAGGCGACAGAGCTTGTCGTGGAGAGAATAAAGATTTCCTTGTGGTTCCTACCCACATCAAAGGTGAATGGCTTTGTGTTGGTATAGCAAAATTTGTTGAAGTATCTGAGTAAAGGGTTGATTATGGAACCTTTAGATTTATGGTTGATCATATTAGCCATAGTGGTAGGTGTCACCATATTCTGTGGTGTCTGCTGTATGTCACCATGAATAAGTGCTGCCGCTAACAACGAAGAAGTTGTCTGTGCAGTCGGTAAAACAGATTAACTTACAGGCCGCCTTCGAGTGGCCTTTCTTGTATCTGAGGAGTTCATCATGACAGAGTGGGACAAATTTGTAGAGAAAGAGATCAAACGGCTGTGCAGGATCCGCAGGAGAGAAACAGGTATTCGGTGGAACCTTGATCACATGCTACCACGCAACGGCGAGACTGTCTCTGGTCTTAACGTAGGGGATAATATGCAATGTATCCCAGAAAAGATGAACAGCTTCAAAGCAAACAGTATGCAGCTGACAAAACCCGGTGAATGGCTCCATGCAATAGTGGTTAAAGTAGACCAAAACCCTAATAATCAAAAATAAGGACCCAAACGGGTCCTCTGACAAGCTAAACCTACTAACCCCTTCCAACCGTCCATCCTTATACTAAATCCTCCCAAAGAGCTTCCTATAGCGTTTTATCCACACATAAAATTTTCTATTATAAGCTATTGACAGCAACATCAATTTTGTGTATAGTACATCCCATCAAGAGAACAACGAGGTACTTACCATGAACTTCAAGAAAGCAGTTGCAGCAATGATTGTAGGCTTATCTGCGGGCCTGTGCGGTTGTAACGAAGTAGGGGTGGAGCCAAGTTATTATATTACACCAGAAGATGTCGAGGCACACGCACAAGAATTGGACATTTACTTCACAGCTGATGATGTAAAATGCACACTGTTTGCCAAAGCAATATCTCGTGGTGTCATTCTCGCAACAGATTACAAAGCACAAGGTGTGGATCTGGGAGAGGATTTAACATCTGTTGCACATCAGGGAACACTTGACCTATTAGACTACCATATGGAGATTGTTGACACGGAAAGTACTTTTGATCATGGTGAACTCACGCTTGATAATGTGGATGAGTTTGTGAAAAATGCAGAGCGTGTTGCTGTTAACGACCTCAAGAAATCTGATCAGCTTTATGATATGTACGTTGGTGCATACGTAGCAGGTGCGTGGATGGTATCTGACGGTATAGTTGAAGAGAAAGACTTCAGCTCTATTGCAGCGAGAAAGCAGCTTTCGGATAAAATGTTCAACATGTGCTGAATATGAAAGATAATGAGCCTGAATCTTTTAAAAACTATGTAGCTCTGACTCAGCTGGCTAAGGGGGATTTCTAAAAGTTCTTGACAACAAATGGGCACAGTGTTACTATGTACCCATCAAAACAAGACAGGAGAGCAGAAATGAGTAAACGTTATCTTTCGGATGATCCTTACGTCATCACACTTGTAGCACTATGTGTTATGTTCGTACTCATTGCAGCAATTGTGGCAGACTATCTGGATACCCAACAACAGATCGAATGTTTGGAGCTGTTAAAAGATAAAGCTGCAACACTTCAGGCTGATATTTTCAACATCACACATTGAGGATGATATGGACCTGTATTTTATGGCAGACTTAGCTCTGCAAGGTTTCCTCCCAGGCATCTTCCTGGATGTGCCACCACTCTGGTTAGCTTTTTGGATGCTGGTTGTGGTGGGGATTGATGGTATTGCTGATGCATGTAAAAAGTGAGGTGCTAAAATGGCTGGGACTCCATATGAAATTATCCTACTTATCTTGTGGTTAATTTTTATGATTCTACAAGCTGTAACGGGCGTACAAGTAGCTGAAATGAAAGGCTACGAGAAGTTCTGGCAGAAACTGCTGGCATTCTTGTTTGCTCCGTACTCAATTATTATGATTGTTTTGTTCTTAAAAGATAAAAAACATCCTCCTGAAGAATAATCCTTCCGCGTAATTCTCACCTCAAACAAAAAAAAAGGGGGCCATTAAGGCCCCCAAGTTGTTTCCTCTGTTATTATGTTATTACGCTTCCCTGATATTAAATCCCGCACGGCAAGCGTTCTGGGAGATTCCCTGCACAGCCACAGCAAATTCCATATAAGTTTTACCGTTTTCCATGTGGTCCCAGTTAAGTTCATAACCGCACCAACCAGATTCACTCAATGCAACCGTAGGGGAAGAATAACCGAAGTTAGCTAATCTTGCTGGGTCGCCTGTGTAAATCGTTAGCTGGCCTGCTGGCACGCCTTTAAGTTCTGGGATATACATACCACCAAAAACTCTCATCGGATAGACTACCAATGTCTGGTAGCTACACGGTTGAGTCGAAAACGACTCCATGAGACTTGTACCAGAAGGTTGCGGATAAGCTCCGTTGGTCGGGTTACCTACCCACGCCCTGTATTGAGGGTGAATCTCTTTAACCACAATTGTAGTCATCTTCTCAAAGACTGTGCCGTTAATGTCAGTACAGGAGTACACGATAACAGCTGTACCTACACCAACGAATTTAACCTGACCTGTATCGGTTGTGATCGTAACAGCATTCGGGTTATTTGTTGACCAGGACTCTGAAGCAGCGACTGCGCCATCGGGTTGCAGAGTTGGTTTACGCATAACACCGCTACCACCTTTGATACCGATTCCGTTAAACGGGTTAGGTATATTGCTCAAGCCTGTAATAACAGTGCCGGAACCACATTTCCAGTTATAGGATTTACTGAAGGTGTACGAACCTTCGCCATAAGAAACTGTAGCTGTAATTGTGATAACCGCTGAACCGTTTTTCAAAGCATTGATAGTGAATTTACGATCAGGTAGTTTGGTAACAGCGAAGACTGTTGGATCACTTGAAGTGACCTCAAAGTCTAAACTTGTTGCACCACCAGGTACGTAGTTGTCCGTAACATAGAAACCTTTCTGCGTACCAGACTGGGTATAAGGATAAGTACCACGTTCCTGATAGGCATTCGTTGGTGAATAGAAGCCTTTCAGCAAGAACTCATATGTCACGCTTGAATTAGCTGCCCATGTGTGTCTGCTATCCATCAAAGCCCAGCTGTCAGAATTACTGAACCCGTAGATGGAGACGCTACCTGTTTTCGCTGTTACCCTCGGGGATATTGCCAGGGCACCTTTGGTGTAAGGTCCTGCCATGGGACCCTCTAGAGTGCCAGTTCCACTAGTCGCCACCACCGCAGCTGTCAAGTCAGTACCAGCAAACTGTTTGTCTTCCACGCCAGTCCAGTGGATTTCGACAGGAACACACCATGCACCCAGAGTAGCGTCTGCATCAGGTATCGTACCATCACCTGGGGTAGGATAAGTGTACGCAAGGTCTTTTCTTACTACAAATTCAGCAAAGGCGAGGTTAGAAGATCTTGCCTTGATTATCGCATCATCCATAGCTTTTTTCGGGTAAACCAGTATATATTCATCAGCAATCCAGCTGGTGTTAGGCATACCCCACCATTTTTTATTGCTATCTGGAGACAATGTGCACCCTGTTCTTACACCCGCATATTGAATCGGTTTAGTGTATTCAATATTCTGGTACGTATGTGCAACTCTCGGACCCAAAGCTCCCGAAGTTTGGTCATAAACCATCATAGATAGTATGACTGGATCAGGTTGTGCTGTACCAAAGTATTGTTCCAGCCTTGCTTTCGGAATTGCACAAAAGTTGGTATTAGCAGTATTGGTTGTGGTGTAAACCAGAGAACCTGCACTGTCCCATACCTGTAAATGGATGTTACCTGGTGTCCAGTTTGTGTACTGTGACATGTCTTCAAAGTACAAGAACAAATCCCCATCTGTGTTCGTATTTGAATACGTGTTAGCTGCGGTTTTATTCCAGCACGGTAGAGTCATCCAACGAGGTACAGGTTTCTGAACAAGGTTACTGCCTATTGCCTGACAAATCTCTCTTGCAAGAACTTCACGAGCAAGAAGTTTAGTACCCCATTCAATCATAGACCCGCTGTAACCTTCTACCTTGTAGGCTTCAGAACCTTCCTGGAACAGAATACGAGACACCGCTGAGTTATAATAGTTTACAGGTTTAACTGCAAACTGAGTGTAAACCCTTCTCCTCATGTTCTGCCATTCTCTACCACCGATCTCCCATTGGTTGTCATAGCAACGCATTAAAGATGTCCAACAGATCGGAGCCATACGCAAGCCAGTGCCAAACCCTTGTGTCTGGTCGTGGAATAATTTCCAGAGGAAAATATTAACTGACCACATAGCTCTGTGGAAGTTGAACCAGTTAATAGAACGTGCAGCGTTTTCAAGATAAGTACCGTCCAGATTAGGCCACACAGCATTAACCAACATGTCCTCTGTACCTGCATCCAGAACTACCCCTCTGGTTTTAGGAATACGAGCAGTTTCAGCTTCATACCAGTTTTTGATGAACTGGAGTTGCTTACCATAAACCTCTGACTGATCGGTTTTCTCCAGCATTACCTGTTTGACATGGACAACAGGATCACCGTAGTCACCATTAATGGCCTCTGGTAGCATATTTTGACCAAAGTCGAAACGAATACCGCTCAATGTGTTCCCACTGTCAGTTGCCCAATCAGCAACTGTGCTGAAGTCAAACTCATATAGCCACCAACCTGCACCTAACAGAATGCGTCTACATTTTGAGGTATCTGTACTGGTGATTTTCTGGGCCTCTTTATACCCCAAGCTATTAATATTGTAGTAGCAATCAATAACGTAAGGTGCGATACCTTCAACATTCCCTGTAGGTACATTTTTACCGATCTGATCGCAGCTAACAACCAGTTTTACTTGCTGGAAACCTGATGTCATCGGCACCGCCATAGCGGTAGCAGCTAGATCACCACGCGGATCGTGAACTTTTTCAATCCTGATATAAGCGACCAGAACCTGAGAACCAACAGGTGTTGCGTTCTGCGGCGTAAAGTTACAGGTCTGATTCATATGAGTCCATGAACCTATCTCTTTATCCATCAGGTTACAACCGGCATCGCTGAGAAGCTCACCAGGACCCCAATAATACTGAGCATAGCAATTAAAGAACCATTTGGTTCCGTCATATCCGTTTTTATCAACCTGGACTTCATTAGCCTGTTTCAGCAAAAATGTCTGATTGTCTGTGAAGATTACAGGTAAGGTTTGGCATTGGCGAGGCGCATACCCTTCACCATTGTTAAACCACTGGTTACAGCAATAATCACGTAAGTAATCATAACTACTGTATTTATCAGCGTTTTCACTCCAGAACAGGTTCAGGTTAGTACCGCCAGCGCACAGGATATATTCGTTAACAAATTTGTCACTACGTGTGGTATTCGGATCGACGGTGAACCATTTTGCTTCAGGATCCGTATCTTTAACACGGGTATCTTTAATGCAAACGTAGCACAGGTTTGTAACACCCAGTTTACTCTGCATGTCACGTTTCATACCAAACATGAAGTCGGTAGTACCAGCAGTTGGGGTAACGGTGTAATACCAGTCGGCATCATGTGCACCAACAACACGAGGATCTTCTTTAAACGCTGCAAAACTGAAAGTGACGTTGGTTGTAGCTTCAGCAGGTGTTACTTGCGCCTGAATATCTCCGTAGCTGTTCTTAACAAGATCAACAGTAATATTCACACCCCGTGGCGTACGTACAATCTTACGTGAAGTACTAGCAGAATCCCCACCTAAAGTTAACCCGATATTCTGGTGAGTACCGTCATAGTATTCAACCGTTGATTCCCAACGTAAACCAAAGAAACCAGCATCATAGCTAACAACTTTCAGAGTGCGTGCACCTCCAGCAGGTTTTTCAGGCGTAGGCCACGGGTTGTTGACATGTTCGTAGACGTTCAGAGAGGTCCCATTCTGTTCGTTGGCCTGATACATTTTACCACCAGCACCATTCGGGTTGTACTCCCACAATGCTTGATTAGCAACCAAAAAGTTGTACATTTCGCGGCGTTGATCGTAAATTTCCTGAGTCACATCGTAGGTCACAGAAGCTGCATCTTTCCTGTGCAACCTGATTTTAAAAGCGTCAGCATTTTCAGTTACAGGTTGTTTACTATCCAGACCCAGATAAGTTGTGCTTCCCAGAGACAAGGAACGGCTCAAACCTTGTGTATACCACGCACTATCCGATGGAATCACGGGGACTATTGTATTCCAGTTGATGTTTCTGGTCAGATGTGTGTGAGTACCCGTTTTATCATGATAGGTAATTTTTACATGGTACAGACCACGGAGATTGACGTTTCTGTTCTGTTGGGTAACAAGACAATCCTGTACACCAAACGCTGAAAAGTTGGTAACAGCTGTGTACAAAGAATCAGAAACCACTTGCTGTGCAGCGTTAGTGATCTCAACTTTGTCTATAAACCACGTTGCACCTTTCGGCAGAGCTTTAACTTTTAGCTGAACAGTATCCCCAACATAGATGTTGCTAACAGGACGTTCAGAACCCCAGCCGTTGACTTTTACAACTTCTTCAACCTCGAAATCAGATACCGGAACGTTCTTAATCCAGTTCGGGTCTACCTGTGTAAAACCTTGAGAACTAAGTTTACCACCAAACAAATTATTGCAACCTGAGAAGCTACCACGAGGAACACCAGACCACCAAAGTTTACCGTTTACCACAGTCAGTGTGCCCATGTAACCTTCACGGTGTATACCTTGGTAGTAGACGTTCTCTGCCCAACTGACAGGTGTACGTTGCTCAACGTATGCAGCTGTAGCAATTGCTTGTTTGTGCTGGAACTTCGCACGCGGGGCATCAGTAGACGACCAGCCAATATCATTACACAGGTTACGAGAGAAACCTCCGTACTGTTTTGAACCGTTATTGAAGAAGATGCCGTTAGTAGCATTACCCCTTGCAATAATCACTTCGCGACTATAGGTAATGTTCAGTTCACGCCAGGTTTTATCACCCCAGGAATCCTGCCCACGAAATACGTACACAGGTAAACCATTTGTGTGAATACGCTCTGTAGCAACTACAGCCCCATTCGGACCACACATAAACCATTTGTAGGTTTCACTATTACCCGTCAAATCTACCCATGTTCCGTGTTCTGGTGGGTAGACTAATTTAAGCTCATTATTATTACGCAGGAAATCATAACCAGCAACCCAATAGCCATCTGGGCCACCATAGATCACAGAGTTATCATGAACTTCCAGGTTCACTGCGGGGTTTTTCCACTGACCTGTTACAGGATCCTGAGAAGTTTCAGCGATTTTAACAGGATTGGCATGTTGGTTTTTATCCACATGCAGAGAACCGTAAGTGTTGTTACCTGAACCATAGATATCCCAGATACCTTCACCTTCAGGTGCACCAATTACCCAGCAGGTGTTGTTCATCCCACCGCAGACTTCAAGCAAACGTTCTGGGTGCTTATCGAGGCCCAGAGTGGTAGTAATTTGTGAAGGTAATGCAGTCCACTGGGTTACACAAACATCGTTACCACCAGCCGCTGTGGAGCCTATAAGGCCTGCTGTGCAGCCAATATATTTAATCTCGTTATCAAAAGTTTCAACCACGAATGCACGATCAGCTCTCCAGACATGCTTGATACTACGGATCGATTCATTCGGGTAAACGCATTCATTACGATCACCTGTTCCGCATTCGCCGTACATGTTAGCGCCTGTCAGAACAAGCAAACCGTCCGCATAAAGAATTGCAAGACTGTTTACATAAGATACTGTGCTGCTAGTACCATCACTTTTATCTATTGGGTAGGACAGAACAGCAAGTTCCTTGATCCCATCCTTCGAGTCCAGATGGAAATTAGCAAGTTTTAACAGAGGAATTGGAAGCATTGTGTTCTCCAAACAGTAAAGCCTCTCCCACAGGAGAGGCTAATTAATTAACGTTGTGCGATGATAACGTCCACAATGTCACCGAAGCCGGGGTAGGTCAGCTGACAAAGAGTTACGCTATTCGCCTTGTTGTTAACTACAGGAGTTGCAGACAGGATTGCATATTTATCACTGAATGTTACCTGATGCCCTGTAGCATCCTGACGGAAATAAATCACCACTGAGAACGGATAGGGTTTATCCTCTTCTGAAGCTGCTGTAACGCCAGGCCATGTTGCTACGTTCAGGTTGCCAGTAACTTCAACAACGTACATGTTGGCATTACCTGATGGGGTCCATGTTCCCGTAGCACCGTCAATATCTTCAGATTCGAATTCCAGTTTGGTTGTGTGGATCTTCCCAATTGTGGTACTACCACCAACGTTGAGGTCGCCGTTAATACTGACGTTAGCTGAAGCGTTAATACCCCCACAGTTAAGGGTTTTACCAGTATAATCCGGCATCCAACCTGTCAGAGTACCAGAAACATCTATGTTATGAACATAGGTCGTACCAGTACCTGCTGCGTTCAGGCTTACATCACCATTAACCTGCAAATTGTGATTTACATTACAATTGGTGAAGTTACCAGTATCAATGGTGGCAGTTGTACCAGTTAGAGTTGTGATCGCAGCTTTATTGGCAACAACACCATTGCCTTCGAAAGTGGCCTGCTGGTTGGATCTGAATGTATTGGTAGACAAATCCTGAACCATTGCATTGCCCTGAATAACCACCGATCCGCCAACCTGTAGATCACCGTTGATACGTGCATCGTTGGTTGTTTCCAGGTAGTTCGGATAAATGTCCAAACCATCAACTGAGTGAACAATACCTTCAACTTTACCTGTCACTTTCAAGTCTTTGACCTGGGTTACACCGTCAACCGTCAGAGTGGGTTCCTGAACATCTTTTTGGGAATTACCACGAATATAAACATAGTCAAAGAAGTTGTTACCACGACCATCAAAGTGAACAGTGTTGTTATCACTTACTGGGGCACCATTATGGATCACATCCGAGGTCAACAGGTGAGTCTCGATGTTGTAAGGATCCAACATTGTGGAGGTCCAGTTAGGATGATTCCTGTCTGTCCAGTTGAAGTTAATAGTGGAATCTTTACCTGTCAAGGTCAACTCTTTGAAACGCCCAGCAAAGTCAGAAGCATTCAGAGGGCCGCGTACAGTCAAAGTACCGTTAATAATGGTATTGGTTAATTCTGATAAGCCACGGACAACCAGAGAGCCGATTGTGACCTGCATACCCGCCATAGCTTCAAAGATGCTGTCCACGTAGTCAACAACAAATGTGGTGTTGGCAATGGACAAAGATTTATCATCCATTGGCGGTGTCGGAACACGCGGATCCCCTTGGAAAAGTGGGCTACTTAGTTTGGCATAAAATTCAGCAAGCACGTTGGTATCGGTGTACAGTCTCCACGCTGTAGATTTAGAAGGATCCGCTGGCAAACGTACTGGTGTAGATTTAGATGCTCCTGGAGCATACCACCATGTGATTTTTCCATCTGCTTTGTATTCGTAAATCTGGTTAAATACTGTAGTGGAAGAACCATATACCCACGGGATTGGTGGAGTTTTAAAATACAGGTTGTCAAGTAATGCCTTACGGACAGTAGGGATGGTTGTCCCATCCTCTACCACAACTTCGTCCACAGCAGTACCATTGACAACCAGATGGAGGCGTTCAGAGTCGATTATGACCTGATCCACGGCCTCTTCAAAGTTTGTCATGTCTTGAGCCACGTTATCTCCTTAAGCCTTCGGTTCTTCGTCTTTTTGATGATCAGGATGTTGGTATCCCCAACGAAGTGCAATAAACTTACTAATCAATTGTGGGCAAGCAACTGAAGGAGCATAGATCCATGCATACCATTCCGGCAAGGTACTGGTATAACCCATGTGCAGGAAAACGATAGTCATAGCTAACATACCGATGTTTGACCACAACTTAGTTTGAGATACCTTGTTGGGATCATCTGGTGCTGCGACCAGCATCCACAAGAAGGTTTTAATTTTCTTAAACATCACCCCTTCTTTACAATGTCTGTACTGTGATCCATTGACCATTTACCAGTTTCTGAAGTGGAGCTGCCCAATAGCCAGCACCACGGCACTCTTTCTTGTTACCATTCTGCCAACCACGCATTACGTAGCCTGCTCTTACACGGTTATCACTTGTACCATCTATCAGCATACCCCCACAACGAACATCGGAGATAGCTGGTTGAGGCAGGGCGAATGATAAGTTACCGTTACCGTCAGCGGTGGCACCGTTTACAGACCTGCAAACATGCCTTCCACCTACTACATGATAATTACTACGAGTTGTGTGGCTGTCGCAACTGAACGCATTGGTGCGTAAACTGCTGCAAGATGTTTGGCTAGATACAGAAGCTGTACTCCAGATATCAACAGTGTTGCCATTCATAGATCCAGCACGTAAGTTATCAGCAGCGATAATGTCGCCCATTACTGACAATCTACCACGATTTGGGGAGATAGCACACAGTTTCATCAATGTGAACAAGCTACTACCTGTGGGTTGGAATCTGTAACGGAAGCCTTCTGTACCTGTGTAGTAAGATGCTTCAAGATCTGCCGTACCGTAGTTGTCTGCCATACGGAAATCAAAATAAGTTTTATCCCCACCCTTATATCCGGGGGTATCTTCAATTGTGGAGCAATAAATCGCACAAGTATCTGTATCAGCAGATTTAAAATTAATCCTTGGGACTCCTAAAGTCATGTTGCCTTTTAAGGTATCTCCTGTGAGGTGAACATAACGGTCATCCATTTCTTCAATAGTCAGACAGCCCAGGTTCTGTCTTGCAGCAGCTTTATCCGGTATGTCTGCCAGGTTATTCGCAATTTTCAAGAATCGGTCATCCCAACCAGGAACAACCTCATCATGCATATATTTCAGCCAGTTAGCAATCATGTTAAGCTCAAAATTCATGTGCTCAACAGCGATTCTTTGGCTAAAATCCCAGCCAGTAGCTTGTTGCTCTTTTGCTGGCTGAGCTTTATTTAACTCTTGTGTGGTGTCAAGCATCGTATCCTGATATGCCCACACCTCAAGCGGATAAGTAGGTATTGCCATGTTTTCTCCTGACTAAAATGCTTGACATTATTTTAGCACTAAACTCTTCAAAATGCAACCAGAGGCTTCCTTGCCATCGGTTATTTCTCTTTGTTACTGAGAAGAATCTGGATAATTTGCTGGATATCGTTCCGCAATCCACTAACGTCACCTTTGACCTCTTTCCTTATCTCGTCAAGGTTATCTTGGATATCTTTGAGACGCTGGTTGAGCACCGCATCTAATCTATCTTTCGTAACCATATTACTTTTCACCAATACTAGGTCCTTCTCCAAATCATCCAATCTTTTAGAGACGGCTTTCCACTTTACGTGCCACTGACCAAAAATCCAGACACCTACAGGGACAATAGCGCTCATGATTATCTCTAAGAGCGTACCAAAGTCCAGTTCCACATTACCTCCTTAGAGGGCTGGGCGATCAGGAATATGTATGTTAGGGGCTTTGTTTATATCAATCTCCAACAAATGGATCCTGTAAAGTTTCAACTCTTTAACAAATCGCTCTTGATCAGGAGAAAGTATATAATCTAAGTCCAGCATGTCGCTGAAAGCTCCAAGCCTTGCTGTAGCCCATTGCAATTCTTCTTCAATGATCTGCCGTGCAGCATCAATGTAAGGTTTGTTATCAACAACAAATTTCTCACCATCCCAGCGGTAAGCATTGATCATGTTCTCAATGTCTTCTGGGAAGTCCTCTCGTTTACCATGCAGAACCTGAAGACCGTCACTGGGGAAAATACCCGCTGGGTCTGTGGTTACAATTTTTAGTAAACCATCGGCCTCTATAACTGCAAACAAGTATTCTGCTCCAGATTCCTGGGCAATTTGCTGTAATTCTCGGGTCTGGGCATACCAGTCCCCGTGCTCGTTGCGAAGGAAGTAGGCAGAGTAGTGAGCGTAATCTTCAACTTCTTGGGGAGTTAATTCAACGGTTTCAGATTGTTCGTCATCCAGATCTGTAGTCGTAGGCATGTATCGTGGATCGTACAACTCAAAACCTGTAGCTATTTTAATCATGATTTAACCCTCAATTATAACGTCTGAACGGTTATCCACTGTCCGTTGACAAGTTTCTGAAGTGGAGCTGCCCAATAGCCAGCACCACGGAGTTCTTTCTTGTTACCATTCTGCCAACCACGCATTACGTAGCCTGCTCTTACACGGTTATCCGCAACACCATCAATTAGCATACCGCCACAGCGAATATCCTGCACACCTGACGCTGGGATGCTGATAGTCAAGTTACCATTACCATCCGCGTTCACACCGTTAACCGAACGAACTACATGACGACCACCAACAACACAGTATTGACTACGCACGGTCATGTTGTCAACGTTGGAGCCACCATTGGCATAGAAACTGCCTGTAGTTAGCTGGCTTGAAACACTCACGTTACCAAAAGAAGCTGTACCTGTGATGGTAACTGTGTTAGAACGCACATTATCCTGAGCCTCAATGTTACCGATTACCTTCAGGAGTGCACGGTTAACAGAGATAGCATTCAGGTGCATCAGTGTAAACTCTGGGTTAAGATCTGGTTGTGTAGGCTGGAATCTCCAACGGAAAGCATCAACTGTGGAAGTACCACCATCGTCAAATGAACCGACGTTATCCATCAGGCAGAAGTCTAACAAGGTTTTATCTGGACTGATTGTGGTTTCTATCCATGCAGCATCTGTTTCCGCTGCCGCAAAGTTAATACGCTGCAATCCCAGAGGACCTGTCATTGTGTCACCAGTGATCTTAACGTAGCGAGCATCAGTCTCAGCCTGGGTAACAATGCCAAGGTTTTTACGGGCGATCTCTACATTCAGAAGATCACTCAAGTTGTTATCCTTAACAAGATACCGCCCTTCCATAGACGGGATCTGATCTTCAGAGATGTATTTGGCCCAGGTAGCCATCATGTTCAGAAGATAGTTCAACTCTTCACACGATGGTTTTTGTCCCTTATCCCAACCTTTTCTCCACAGGTCGTCGATAGGACGCATCTTGTTCTGTTTATGGGAGTTTGGAAGGATTTGATCCTCGTACGCCCATATTTCCAGAGGAAAACTAGGTTTAGCCATTTATTTCTCCTGATTATGAAAGGTCTGGTGGTGTCACATCTTCTGTGTAGCTCCTAAGGGCAGTCTGCCCCATGTGAACAACAGTTGACTCTTTCGCACTGAATGTGATACTATCATTCATAAGTTGCGGGTAAGCCCGTACGTACTGCTGTACTTCTGGGTAATGGTATTCAGTGGTGCAGATGTTACCACAGATTACTCTCCACAAAAATTCCTGATAGTTCTTCTCTGGGTCATAGCCATACACCGGAGCTAAATCTTTACCTGGTACAAACCCTGCAAGGTAGTGGATTTCGTTTCTGTTCCAACCTAAGGTTTTACGAGGATGCTCGATAGCCTCAAATGAATGTTCTATTTCCCCATTCATAACCCAATCATAGCATTCTGAACAGAAGAAGTCAAGCACTCCTGACTCTTTCTTGTACTGGTCTGGCAGGTTAAGTTCTTCCATCAATGTGTCAACAATGGTGGGATAGAAAACAAGAACTGTAACTTGAGCACCAGGGAATGCTGTCTTAATGCCAGTAGAAAGTGTTGCAATTCTCTGACCGAATTTATTGCGACAGAATGTGATGTACCTGTCATAAACACCACCAGTTAATGGGTTGTCAATAGTGCCAATGTCAAGTGCATACTCCCCTGTTTCGGTGTAGAACATCTCTTTTGTGGTATAGTCATAGATACAAGGCCTGCGGGAGTCTGTATTGTACCACCACCACGGTTCGCCAATCTGCATGATAACAGGGAGGTTTTGAGTTTTCAAAACCTGAGCGAAGTTTTTAAAGACGTTCAATAAGAATGTCATACCCTCTTCGATACAAGGTGATAACAGGTAGCTGCAAGGTGTATACCCTGTCTTAGCGTAGCTATCATCCCATTCGCGTTGAGTCCATTCCAGAGGACAGGCATCACTGTAAAGCTCCATGCTGACAGAGAACATTGCATCTGTGAATCCATAACGAGTCAGATTGTAAGCAAAGTCATCGTGCCATGCTTGTGCGGCTTTGTTCAAAGCACCTGTTCTGTCAATCTCCCATTTATAGGTTGTGTTGCTCCATGTGTAATTATAATAGTGACTCATGCCGCAATAGTGGTTGATTCTACCACGGTAGCCAAGTTTCTGGAGGTTGTAGAGAACACGCGCCGGAGAAACATTCCACATATCATCGTATGCAGTACAAGCTCTCAAATCGTGACCTTCCACAGTCAGACCGTTAAGCTGCATGTATTTCCAGCCAGTGTCCGGCTCCAACATATCAATGCGAAGTTCGCAGTCAACATTGGTTGTACGAACGTCTGTACTGTTAGCCACATAATCCTTAGGCCTTAACGGGATCAGGATCTTACGAACCTGACGAGGGTCAACTGCCATTAAGTAATTATTCTTGTCAACACCTAAACAATCCTCAAAGTTGAGGTGAATATCTGCTGTTGTTTTATCAGCGGAGATGTTTGTAGCATAGTCCGACATACGGACGTAGACTATCGTACCGTCAACAAGCGTGACAGTAATCGTAGCCTGGCCGGGGTTTGTGAAGTCAAGAGCATTGGTAAACTTGGCCCTGAACCACAGTTTGGTGTTACGCATCTCATAATGATCATCGTATCCTACACCAAAATGATCGTATGTGTCAACTGTTTCCCAGATTGCTCCAGACAGCCCACCCATTGTGCGTGCAGTCATTGTGACAATCACGGTGGAGTTGTCGGACTTGATTGATGCACTCTCTGTCGGCTGACAATTTGTTACCCAATAGCGCGGGTGGAACATTCGTTCTTCTTGTGTTCCCCATTCAAGTCTGCTCAGATCTTCTTGTGGGGTAATCGTGCATTTTGCTTGTTTGGTCCCAATCATCGTCCCTTGTGAGGGGGTATGGAACTGCATATAGAAGCTACGAGGCAGTCTGTTAGGTTTTTTATCTACAATATTAACAGGGATATCTACAGAGGCAGAATCCACCGGAATAATTGCTTTACCTTCAACGTGGGTGTAGTCACGCCCAGGTACTGCCGTATCTGCCAGTGTATTGTACATAAACTCTGCTTGCAGCGTGGTGTAATCCCTGTAGGCTCTGAATACAGCGGTTGCCATTAAGCCTCCGTAACAATAGTTGCGTCAACAACAATACTTTCACACCAAATAGTGGTGGAACCCCAATCAGGTCGTTCATCTGGTACATAGGTCAGGCTGGCTATACCGTCAACCCCGAACTGTGCATCATCCCAGATAGACCCAAAACCCGCAGCAGTATCATCTCCAGCAAAACCAAAAGCCCTACCTTGAGATTCTGTCAATCTCAGGTGAGTTGGCAGTGGCAGCATATCGAGGATCTGGTCAATTGCCTGAGCAATGTCGAAACAGGTTTTTCTGACGTTAATGTCAAATCTGAAATTATCACCAGCCCAAGTGTCGAAGTTGTTTCTCCCCAGCAATTGCTGTAGGGTGGAGATTACATCTTCACGCGTACCGCCTCTTGACAAAGATGCCTGCTGAATTATAAGTGTAGCACGGTAATCAGCATCTTGCAAGCCGTTTCTTTTTATGCCAAGTTGATTACCAATTTCATCAAGGTATTTACCACTGGCATTGTTCAAAAGACGGCCTTCCGCAAGAGCAACCAACATCTCATCAACAGTCTGCAATCTTTTAAGGTAGATGGACAGGAATGTTGTCAGATCTTCTTTCTCTCTCAGAAAATCGCCGGGGAGGTAATCAAGACCCCCCTCAACGAAATCTGGCAGAGTATGAATGTGGTTAACATCTATTTTCTTCTCTGCCATAACTCCACCTTAAATGATTTGCTGGAATGTGATGTTGTTTTCATCAAGGTCAAACACCTCTGACATTGCAGCTGTAATGTCATTAGCTGTATAAGCCTCATCGGAAGTACCAATTGGTTTAACATGAATGTTCAGTTTGTTGAAACGACCAATACTGACAGCGGCAGAAGCAGCACCCACAAGCTGAATGTTGTAGAGCGTATCTGCAATGTCGAGGCTGTTAACAACTGACATCATGGCACTTATGATTGATTCTTTTTCGGTGGCAGAAAGTGCTGCACCCGAATACGTTACCCGAATGTCCAGACGGTAAGTATTTGCTTTAGAGTAGTAAATTCTTTCCACCTGACCATCGGAAGTGTTGATATCATAGAACAGGTTGCCGTAGGTTCTGTTCGTACAAGCAATTGTATCATATAAAGCCTGACAAATGTCAGCAGTAGCACCACCAAACACAACCACCCGAAATTTGTAAGGTGGGATACCCAGATTGTTGGTCTTGTCTGTGTTATTGGTGAATACTCTTACTTTACTTACACCAGCCACATTGTGAACCGCACTCAGGATCGCCGGACGGGTGGCTTTGGCAGTTACAGTGTTTGTGCCTGTAGCTCTCAGACGATACTCTGCATCAGTCTCTACATTCGTACCTTCGTTGAACATCTCTCTGTTAGTGAGGGAGATGAAACCACCAGGTGTTGGGGAGATTGTGGTCACCGTATTTGCTTCACGGGACAGAGCACCTGCCTCAGCAGCAACCACTTCCATCACTACGGTACGTTCCCCCACAATTGGTGAAATGCGGAAGTCAACTTTACTGTTCAGGCCTACACGCTCAAGAGTAGCATCATAACCAATCCACAATGTACCTGTGGTCATGTCAACCTGAATCAAATCATCGTTTAAAAGGGTTGAGTTGTCAACAATAAATTGCTTAATTTCACCGAAAAAGCTAACAAGGTCTGTGGAATCCGGTGCCTTGTCTGTAAGAATCATGGTTTTGGTAAAAATGGTGCCATCAACCTGATTGGTCATCTGGAATGTGTATTTACCAATTCTGAGATCCGGTGCTGTTATCTTGTGAGCAATTATGTTGCCTGCTACCTGTACATTACTTGCAAGTTTAAAATTACCACCGTCAATGCTGTAAGTTTCTGTGTCGTAAATCATGTTGTAGGGGACGGTACTGTTAATAGTCATCTGGCACTGACCAGAAGCCTTGGTACGCCCTCTACGATAAACACCTTGTCTGCCGAGTAATTCATCAAGGTAGATACCTTCAGCCCCGTATAGAGTCTGGGAGGCGTATACAGCAGCCATCATGAGAATTAACTGGTATTCACGTTCATTAAAAATTGTAGTGAGCTTGTCAGCAACCGAGTTACTCTGGACGTTGAAATTATCCCCGAACGCCCTGATCAAGCTCTGCTTAGTTTCAACGATTAAGTCGTTGAGTGTGGGCAATATAAACCCAGCATCTGTTAAACCATATTTAGCCATATTTCCTCTCAGTTGGGAGAAACCCTTGTGACCTATTTTACCAAAAAACAGCGAAATAGTCAATTACAGATACAAAAAACCCCGCCGAAGCGGGGTAATGTATCAGGAGAAACTAAAATTTTATTCTTCCTTGTTACGCAGTTTTTCAACCATTCGTGTAAGCTCCTCAAGATTTTTCTCAAGGTCGTTTACACGTTGCAAACTTGCCACCTGTTGTTCCAGCTCAGCAATCCTGTTCTGTGCTTCAATCAGCTTAGCTTCCTGCTCTGCAATCAGTAATTGTTCCGTGCTTGGCTCTACAAGCTCTGGTTCTTCCATCTCTAGAGACAGAGGCATAATTGCCGCTTCCATTGCTTCATCGAAGTAATCCACCAAAGCCCATTCTTCTAGCTCAAAATCGAAGATTGCCATCTGGCCTTCGGGGATTACATCGGGTGGAGCAACTATTGTGCACAGCGCAGGCAACCCAGTGTGTGGAGGAATTTGTACATCTGCTTCGTCCACGAAGGCAAATGTGTCATTTGTCACATTGTAAACGTGAACAATCTGCATTTCATCTGACATTTCAAAAGCCATAATTTAACCCTCATGATTGAAGCATTTGTTAATCTCTGCAACAGCAGAGAGGATTAACGTTCTCATGCAATCCTCTCTTTTCTGTTACGCTAAACGCACAATGTAGTTAAACGCCACGTTTTTAACGGTGTTTTCTGTATTACCCGTGCTGTCAACTGTGATTGTGTGGCTGTGAGAGCCAAGCCCGACAGTGTGGCTGTGTGAACCAATACCAACAGTGTGGGCGTGGTTACCAGCTGCACTAATAGATGCATCACTCAGTGTGTGGCTGTGGGCACCGTCGTTAGATGTTTTAGCCAGGTTTGTTGCAGCTGTAGACCCTATATACTTATCCAGTTTACCATAGGCGTTTGGACCTTCAGAGGTATACCCGTCTGCAAAAATATCTCCTTTTATACTGGCTGCCATACGAGGACCTGATCTTGCGTGTTGGTGAGCACCGCCAGAGGCAACACTACCACTGATACCGTGACCATGGTTACCAGTAGTGTTGGAAGTTTTAGTACCATAATCAAACCCAGAAGTGGTTTTCGACCCCAAATCCGTACTGGATGCGCTGGCACCGTGGTTGTGAGATTTCACACCGTCAGCTTCAGTTGACAGAACATTACGACCAGAAGCCGGTTTACCTTTAATAGTCTGACCACGCATGTCAGGGAGAACCCCGCTCGGATACGCAGCAGCCAGTTTAGGATAAGCAGTTGTGTCGAATTCCTGCCCAGCCATGATAACATAACCGTCAGGAGCTGTATCAGTAGGCCACGGTAGCGGAACACCTACCGGAACCCCTGTTCCAGCAGCGAGGTCAGTACCATCCGTAGTCATGAACCTGTTTGCTACAATGGTTTGACCGCTAATGTCACCGTTTACTGAGAAGTATTTGTGTATGTTATCTTCAGATGTACCACAGTGGAATACCCAATCGGCAATACCTTGTTCGGCATCAGAAGTACCTCTGATCTGGAATTCCAGAACGTTCTTACGCTCACTGCCGTTACCCCAATAGTACAATCTGGCATCATTGGCAGGTAAGTTAGAGTTGTTGCTGGGATTATCAGAACCTCCAACATGAATAAGTAACTCTTTATCTGTTTTATCAACATTGCGATTCGGGCGTAGCTGAATAGCTTTACCAGAATCATGACGCCAGGCTTCCCACATATAAGTGGTCCCAGCTCCATTCATGTTACCAACACGAGTGTATCTATCACCAAAACGTGTGATGTACTCCTGTACGCAGCCTTTCGGATTGTTTTTTGCATTGTTCTGGTAAACAATCAGAGTACCAGCGTACGGTGCTGGGTAATGTCTTTCGGTTGTTGAGTTAGCATCCAGGTGTTGATGGTAAATACCCTCGCGAGTACCATCATAACCATCCAGGTCTGAAGTGTCAAGACCCAGGCCTTTGTGGGTGAAGACTCTGTTCCACGGTCTGTGATAACCAGCTTCAATGGATCTGGTGTACATTTGATCAAGGCGACCAGCCATCTGGAAAGCATAGTTCCCAGAGAATGCCACAGATACCCCACCAACAACCATTGTACCTTCTGGTCCATTAGTGCTACCAGCCATTATTTTTGACGGGTTATTACTACCGAACTGGTTGTTCCAGTCACCACCTGTCTGGCAAACAAAACCATTAGGTGAGCTGAAAGTACCGTCAGTGTTGTAATTCCAGAATCTATGTGCAGTACCTGTCATATCACGAACAATGATCTGACCAGCACTATTTGTTGCACGGAATTCAGCCTGACCGAGGTTACCACATCTTGAGGTGAATGTGCCGTTGATTAAATCCTCTGTGCCTTCAGATCTTGTCAGGAAGCCTGCGTTGGATTCCAGAGCTTTGCGGGTTGTCTGACTACCAGGGCAGATGTATTTCAAACCATTATACCAGAGTTCGGTTTCACCCATCTCTGTTTTATTCTGTAAGAACCATTTGTCTTTGGTGCCACGATACATCCATTGGTTGCAGTAGAACCCGCTTACACCACCAGTGAAGTCGAAAAGTGCACGAGTGTTGGTTATGTCATCACCTAGAATTGCTTCGTGAATATCGGTGATACCTGCTTTATACACAACCCCATCTGCACCGCCCGTAGGGGTACCAACTACAAAATCTTCTGCATAAACACGAGCACTTTCTACCGCAGCATTCGCATAAACATAGACAGGGAACGCTTTTTCATGGACATAGATAGCAGAATACTCTTGTTTACCACGAGTTGAAACAATCAGACCCAAAATGGATACTTCATTCTGATAGAAGCTGATTATACCGTAGCCAGAATCACCTCTGTCTGTCCAACCCCCAGTACGATACCAACATCTCAAAGTGGAACATTTCATAGGCTCAGAACCTATCTTAGACTGAGTATGAATAAGGAGGTCTGTACCGACTGAACCGTTCAGAGCAGGATTATGGATAATAACAGGGTAGTATTTATCCTCTTCCGCACCATCAGGTCTTTGGATTACAAAAGGTGTTGTGTTCAGAGCAGAACCGCCTGTACCAGAGCTACCGCCACCAGAGATACCGATACGTTCTAACCATGCTTTAACTTCAGTATCGGATACACAACCAGTACCACCTTTGCTTACCGGAAGTACACCAGTGATCTTGCCATCGGTTAAACCGATAGAATCCATTTTACCTAAAGAACGACCACCTAAGTTAGTCCATGCAGAAGCTGCGTCTTTGGCCCCAGTACCGCCCTGGCCTATTGCCAGCGGGATGTAAGAACTGTTGGCAATATCGTAAGCACCCCAGAGTTTACCCTCTGTGATGATCAGTTTAGCAGTATTTGTTGGGTTGTTGATAGCAGTTTCAGACCCTACCTGCACTAATCTGTTAACCTGTAAAGTATTACGGGTCGTATTCAGATCACGCACAGAGAAGGTGTTACAAACAACAGTATTCGGGACTTCAAAGTGACCGTCCTCACTGAGGCCAAGGTATTTGTGGATCTGGTTACCTTCTGGACCTTTTCTTAGGTGCAAGGTTAACCATGCTTTATTATCGTTACGGACTTCGGAGTAAATACGGAAACCGTGTTCTTCTGTTGTACCGTCTGCTTTGTATTTAACACCCCTAAGGATACCAGAAGAACCAACGTTGTCACTCACAGCTCTCAGAAGCAGATTGCTAAAGGTAGGAGCGTTACCTGTACCAAGCCCTATCCACTCACGGAAGCTGTTAGTGTTAACAGGTCTTGCCCAAGTTACCCATGACTGCCAGGTTTTTTCACCTGCATTGTACCAGCGGGAATAATAAGTATCCTCACTGTTAAACGGATGATATTCCTGACGGCAACCATCGAAACCGTTAGCATTATTCTGCAATACAATCAATACACCTGCCTGTTGGCAAGGATAACCATTGGCAGTAGTAGCGTGAGCTGACATTGGTTGATAGTAAACACCAGCATCATCACCTTTCAGATTATCAATACTGAAATCAGCTTCTAGCGCAGTATGGGATCTGTGGAATACTGCGAAGTTACGACGGAACGTGGCAACATCACGAACACCAGTACCACCTTGTTCTACAGCCAAGGGCTGCCAGTTGGTTATGGAAGGATTCCATACCCCCCAACGACCAGCTGCATCGAGTTGTAGGTAGGAGGCATTAGCATCATCACCCGCTTTGATTACTGTGCGGGTCGGGTTGGTCTGATCATAACGGCTGAATTCAGATTTTAATGCGTGTCTGTGGCACACTGCTTCGTGTTCTTCTTCAGAAACACGGATGGTGTAGATCGCACCAGTTGTACCACCCTGCATAATAGCTTCGTACACGTTGGAAGTGTCGGTTTCCACAACTTTCGATACAAAGCCGTTTAAGGTGCCTTCACCTCTTGCAACATCGGGGAACTGAACAGTTGCTCTTTCATCCATTACGATGTGGCCTGCATAGCCTTCGAGGTAGTTAGCATTTGATACTACAGTTACCCTTTCGAAGCTCAGACCTTCAAGCACACGTACCGCTTCAAAAGCAGCATCAATAGCTTCATCCATAGTATCCTGAATGGTTCTACCATCTTCAGTCAATACTAAGGAAGCACCGATTGTGGAACCTAACTCGTCACGTAAAGACGGGTCAGTATAAACTGCCCATGCACCATCAGTTATGTCGCCATCTTCATAAGGGCTTGATAATGAAGGTACAGTATGTGGGAATCCACCAGTCCAGCGTAAGTACAGATCTTCTTCCTCGTAGTAGCAGAAGTCCATCGGACCATTCAGGGTGCCACCGTCATGGAAGTTGACAACGTGGGAGAGAGTCGGATCACCCGCCATCAGATCTTTCACAGAAGCTCTGCGGGTAAGGTCTGGTTGCTGAACAATCAGAAAGTCTTCTTCTTTGTTGACCTCTGTGGTTACAGGCAAGGACTCAATCCTGACAAGTTTCACATCTGCCATTGTTTCTCCTGTTAGGAGGGCCGAAGCCCTCCAGATTAAATATACAAGTTGCGATATTGAGCGTAAAGGCCCAGACCTCTCAGTATTTCACCGGAGTGGAAACCTACAGGATCCGAGTTAGCCCAACAACCATTAAGGATATTAGTGCTATTAACAAAATAATGTTTCTGCAAGTTATTCATGCAGGCTTCAACTACTGGATCAATCTGTGCCCATGTGTAACCTGCAAGACCTGCATAGCAACAACCAGCTAACCATTCAGCAGTGATCCATTGTCTGTCGCCTCTGTCCTGATTGGAGTAGCCACCTGTTGTGTTGAAATCTGTAGGTAACCTGCCGCCATTCGCTGACTGGAATCTGTTAAGAAAAGCAATCCATTTCTGGCAATACTGCTCTAGACGTTCATCCGCAGGTTTTTTATTTTTCTTCAATTCATAGAGTGCTCTGCATCCCGCAACAAATGCCCTGCTTTGCATTTTAGAATTGTCCAGCATCATGAACCCACCAATCAGGCTACCTTTCTGCCAGTTGTAAGCTGTGTAGACAGGACCTTCTGTACTAAAGACAACTGCGTATTGCTGCTGAGCGTCAAACAAGAATTTAACGCAGTTTGTAAGCTCTGCGAGATCTGTTGGTTCTTCCCCTATGCAGAATATAGCAGGATACTGTTCACCAGTTATCGGGTAGGAAGGTCTTTCTTCCAGTAAGTAACTGTCCTGATTAGCAACTTTACCAGAAGGCCAAGCCCCCGGTGCATAGTTCAGGCTGTCAAATTTGTAATTTGTGACATAGCAATCACCAAGTTTAGCAGTCGCTGCCACACGGGATGAAAGATGCATTGAGAATCTTACGATGTAAACATCCCCAACAAAATTGAAGAACTCTGGTAGATTATTTACGCAGTACAGATTGAAAATTCCATCGCCAATTTTGGTCGTTGCCAGTTTAAGAGTGATCTGAGTTAACTCTTTCAAATTGGCAAAGAACGGTTTCACTTCGTCAGCGGAGTGATTAGGTTGCGTAGGTTCAAGCAAGAAATCACCGATTGATAAGTTTTCAGTGACCCAGTTTGCACCTGTGCCATGTAGATCAGTATACCATAACCAGCCATCTTTATCAAGGAAATTAATCCTGACAATATCCGCTGTACATTGATAAGTAATGGAACGCAACGCTCTCGTACCATTAAAATCAAAGACAACCTGACCGCTTGAGAGATTCAATGAAGCATAGTTATCACTGTGCCCCAACAAAGTATCAGAGTAGCCCATACTTAGAACAGCACCGCCGCTGGCTGTCAGTCTTTCCTCTTTTGGCAGTAGGTAGGGATCACCAAACTCTGGAGATACCCTTACGAAGTCGCGGATCTCAAAGGTATTGGCCTGCATACCCGCCCCACCAAATGGAACACCAACACGGTACTCTATGTTTTTACCATAACCGTCGTCAATGGTGAAATACGGCTGGAACAAAACATTCTCACCACCAAATTCAATCACTGTGGAAGAATCTCTATTCACCTTGTATGTAAGGCCCTGTTGAATAACTTCACAAGGTTTACGTGCACCCATACCAACATTGATGTAACCTTCGGCATCGCGCATAAGTGTGGGTCTGTTACCTGTGATTGTCACATTACCATCTGCAAAAGGCGCTCTTATATCTGTGGTACGTCTGCAAATCATGTCATAAACATTTGGGTTACAGTAAGCTATTAACCTACTGTGGGCTTCTCTGTATGCCTCGTAGTACTTGTCATCTCTGATGATTTCATACAAAGCATAGCAAGCATCACACCACATAGCTAGTGCATCAACAGGTTCGGGCTGATTAGGTGCTGTCACATTGCAGGGGTGAGTGATCACCGGATCATAACGGTTAATTTCCCTACCGCCTTGTGCGACAGGTAGACGTACTGCATAGTTTAATTTGTGTGTGCCGTTAACTGAAGTGTTGGCTAACTGAACAGTACCGTACTCAGAAGCAGCATGTCCTGTATCAGCAATAGTACCATTGGCCCAGTAGCGATTACCATCCCAAGCTATGTACCAGTCAACCAGATATTTCGTACCAGACGCATACCAGTTTGGGGCATCATCTGTACCTGCATACACATCAGAATCCATAGAATTACGACCTAAAGCACCATCATAGGCCATAATTGCAATATCAAGATACTCACCCCAGTTTGGTGAGCCTGCTGGGATCTTGGCTCTACCTTTGCTAAAAGAGATGTTTACCCCTTTAAAACCACCATGTTGTGGGATTCCATCATCTGTTAACGGGTAGTGGGAAACACGATTGCATTTTCCTTCTACTGCAAAATTACCTTTTAAGTACTCGTCGTAAGCATCCCAGCAAGATTTAGCTCTGTCTAACCAAAACTCATCCTCTGTTGCTCTATATACCTCTACGTAACCCAGGATCAACACAGCCTGCGCCTCTGGGGTAGTCCAATCATTGCTGATAGCAGAACCCCTCCAGCCATTGGCGATCAGGTGTTCAGGGTCAACAAGAAAGTTCTGACTCGTTGGGCTAACTGTAAGGCCAGTGTTGCGATCAAGGCACGTCCTGTGCCCCTCTATCATCTGGTATACGTTATCAATGCCGTGTTGAATACGCATATTACATAGCTCCTGCAATGATTAATGAGCCGTACCACGTTAATCCGTTATCATACGTCTCAAGTTTAAAAATATCTGTAGCACCCTGGGTGAAGGTAAGAATAGGTTTTCTACCAAATGCCCAACGGATGTTATCAGGCCAGTAAATTTTACTACCACCTGTAGTCTGTGTAACCACAATCGTAACAGAACGTGCTGTACCTTCAACACCTTCTGTCTCATTGTCAAAGATTAGTGTCGTGTCAGTGGTCAGGCGAACAATGAAAGTGTCTGCAACCTTAAGATCAAGTTCCAGTGTACCACCGATGGCACCGTAGTCAATTATACCACCAGAAGCAGTTACTGGAAGTTCACCGAAGACTGCCCATGCACCTGCTCTAACACCACCAGCACCTTCCAGCGTTGAGTCCGGCAGGATTACTTTCGGATACTCGCCGTTCCAGGTATAGTAACGGTTAGTCTCAATATCATAGGCAAGATCTTTTTTACTGTCTAAATGACCACCTTCGTTGAAGTAGACAATCTTCGCAATGCCGATATCGTTCAGCACATCGTTGATTTTAGCCTTGCGTGTGCCATCTGACTGGTTGACAACTAAGAAGTCATCTGTCAATACTGTAGACACATCATCAAGGTCTGGGATAGGAATTGTAGGATAAGCTACAGCCATAAGATCTCCATTAGTTTACGTCAATACCACGGTCAGATTGGTTAGCAATACCTTCACCGTTTGTGGTAGAAATCACACCAGAGAATTCCCGTTCATCAGCAACAGTCTGGAAGTTGTTTCTGTTAATCGTTTGATCAGCATCTGTAAGCAGCAGGTCTTTATTCTGTGCAAGCAGAGAACCGACCGGAATCGGGTTTTCCATCTCAGGACCAGCATATTCACTCCACCATGTAGCATCCCCAGTACGAGGTAGACGGAAGTTGATCAGGTAATAAAGTTTGTTAGCCCACTTGATCCAGCCCTCATCATCACACAAAGATGTTGAGCCAGCCTCAGGTTGTGGGTATTCAAACTGGTCGAAACCTATGAACGCAATCCTGACAATCTCATTCTCCTTGGTAACTACCTCAAAGAATGCCTGATAGGTACGGGATCTGCGATCCATTGTGGATTCGAAGTTAATGATGTTCAAAACATCCGGTTCTTCACGGGCAATGGAACGAATCTTGTTATCAAGAACAGTTTTCATTACCTTCTTACCGATGTAGGCGAGATAGGGGAAGCCGAATGTTTCGTCAAAATACCAGGACCCAGTCCAAGTATTGAACCTCATCCAAAGTCTTTGCCTAAGACTCATCTGGTTTGACTCTATCACCTGAAGACCGGAACGTATGTCCAGATCCCCCGTAGTAGGGTCTATTAAGAAATCTGAATATAGTGTTGGCATTTCTTCTCCTGTTAACTAGGTGTAGAAGTGCGACCGCCGTGAGGACAACTGTGAGTGTGGGCTTTGTATTCCTGATAGAAACTGTCAAGGTCAACACCGTTGGCAGTAATCATTCTCCCCTCAGGAGTAACCTTGGCCCCATTCATCACAATGTTACCATCTGTCTTAGCGGTCAGGCTTGCTGCCCCGTTGTTGAAGCTAAACTCACCAGATTGATCCACAACTAAAGTACCAGCCGGGGTCTGTAATGTAAAGTCTCCGTTTGGTGTCATTGTGAAATGCACTTGGTCATTATACAGCTCAACGTTCTCCGAGTCAATAGGCATTGCATTACCGTCCGAATGAACAGAAGTAATAGCCCATCCCGGAAACAGGCCATGGGTTTGCATATCATCATTGTTGTTCTCATTACGTTCAGAGAACTGCAAACCAACAATATCCCCAGGTTTAATCGGGAATGTAAGCCTTGCTTTGCCGCCGTTGGCAGAAGCCATCTGCAAAGGCACATCATAAATCAGTGGAAAACGATCCACATCGTCGTCTTCAAAATTTGTCTCAGCCAGAGGTTGGACAGAAGCAGAAGGAATGGAGTAATCCACAGAGACAACTCTTGCTCTCACAGAGGTGTGGAAGCCTCGCATTGCCTCCTCGATAAAACTACGAAACGCTGCGTCTTTTCTGGCAAGTGTTCCCATTATTCCTCCTGACTATCATCAACTACACCTGCATAGCATTCACCTAAGCCAAGCTCTGTCTCCCATGACCCCGATTCCAACTGCCCTTTGTGGTGAACTGTGATCACTTTGTAGAAGCCTGTGTACTTCCTGCTTTTCAGGTAGATCGTGGATTCAGGAATAATCGCACCATTCAGAACAGTGGTTACTGTCAGGCCAACATCCTCTTTCGGATTTTTCTTTTTACCTTTTTTCTTACCAGTTACACCAGCTTGTTCATCTGTGATCGGGCTTTTATCTTCTTTACCTTTCTTAGCAGCAGCTTTGGTTTTGCGTTTCTTAGCTGGCTCTGGGTTCTTAGGTGTTGGAGAGCCATGCATACCTGTTTCAGCACTGATCTCGAACACCGAATCTTTAAAGCGTTTGCCCGTTTTAGTCCAGTACACTGCACCGTCCTGAACACTGAAATTTGAATTGGTTAACCGTGCGAACTTCCGAAGATTCTCAGCAGTATTGCCTGAGAAAGCCATCGAATATTGCAGAGTCTGGTCACCAAACTTAACCACACGTCCACGGGGCAGGTTCATATCGTTCAAAAGATCAGACAACACCGTATCCATCGGGGTGCCTTTAGCATATGATCTTGTAGTCTGGCATTTGATGATGTTCTCTGTGCCATCACCAAAAATCAGTTTAGTCTTACGGGTTGGTCCATCCCATGTGTCTTCCACAAACTCTACTGTACCAGAGAAGATAACCTGATTGTCATCGTCGTAACCTGCTTCCAGAAGAACCGCTACCGCGTCTGCCTGATGGGCATCCAGGTAGTTAACAGTGTCATCGGACAAGTTGTAGACAACCACATACCCCTTGTTCGGCTCTTTGGAATTATCTTTCTGCAAATCAAACTCAATGTTAGCGAATCCGGTATCAGAGCTGATCTCATAGACACCGGAATCTGATTCATTTTTCTTTTCAACAGATTTCGGTATATTAACTTTGGTCTTGCCTTTAGCATTTACACACCTACCAAAGAGCAAGCGCCATGTTCTGTGTCTGTACTCAGCCATAGATTACTCCGTGTAGATTTCATCATAAACGCTTGCTGGCGTACCATACACCAGTTGCAGCTCAGAGCGTGCACCCATATTGTAACGCCCACAACGGCCCCAATATAGCTGGTCTTTGAAAGAGAGAACTATCAACTTACCTTTCGGCAAGTCATCTCTGTAGTGGAGGCCATCAAGAATGTCCTGGCAATTGCAAACTTTCCTGCATACCAAAGGATCATCACCTAACGCTCCGAGGGATAACCACCAGGATTCATCTCTCTCATTCCATTGCAGTCGCATTTCATAGGTTTCATTATCAAGCACAACACGCATGGTCTGGTCTGCATAGCCATCAATGTCCCACGTAAACGTGATTACACACATTTCTCTGATTTCCATACGCCACCTTATTTGTTGTCGTGCATGTAGTTACCTTGTTCTGACGGAACGATTGTGGAGTTACCACCATATTCCTGACGGTAGGCTTCCTGAACAGTCATACCAGAGTTTTTAAGCTGGATATTTTTCTGGCTGTTCCACTTCTCAGCAGCATTGGTGTAGGTCGTATCTGCATACGGACCATTATCTTTTGTAGAGTTACCAACGTTACTATTCTTCGTGCAATCATTAACCGCACCTTTCTGTTTTGATTTATCAATTTTTTTAGGATTGGTGTAAACAGTCGCATTAACCATTTTGTTGAGGACAAAAGTTCTGAACTCTGTCAGCTCAACATCAAACACCAGAGCAGCCCCCTCACCTGTGCTTTTCTTCGCACTACACTTGGTAACGATGTAGTTTTCAAGGACAGCTTCCTCAGTTACCAACGTAACCAGTTGTCTTCTCTTGATAACTTCACCCATTGCCTGTAATGCAGCTTCAGGTCTTGCGGAGTCTGCTGGTCTTTCTGGGTCAGTGTTTCTGTCAATGTAGTTTTGTTCGTAGATGATGTGCGGAGAAGTATTCACTCTACCTGTAAAGGAGAATACCCCATCCTTAATTACTGCATGATCCGAAATCATGACACGATCTTCTACTGCAAATTGGGATTTATCAATACTTCTGTCAAAAGTGTAATTCTCAATCTGGTCAAATATGATAGCGATATCGTTGGTGAAGTTTTTACCCTTCATCTCAATGTTACGACCACCATAATTAAGTCCGCTAACGAACAGGGTGTATTTCACATCCTCTGTCTGTTTCTCAGCTTCTTCTGCCTTTTCTGACCTGACCAGATGAGGTTTATTCAGGTCTTTCTCATCAACCACTGTTGATACACCGGGTGTATAGGCCATAACCTCTCCAGTTGCTAGTTGCTCACCATTTCATAATTATACCACAGATTCATTGTTTTTACAAGATACATAAAAGAAAAGGGGCCACGAAGGCCCCTTGAAGGTTAGTTGTTAGGACTTGCAAACAGGTTAATATCTTTCCAGTTTTCCCATTCAAATCTTGCATCCAGCATACTCTCAAATTGAGCAGCGTCAAACTCAATTGTAATTTTACCCTCACCAATTTCTAGAGGAATCGGAGGAACGTTGAAAGATTGGAACGGATCCAAAGGTGTACTTGGGGTTGGATTAGCTCTGTAGGTAATTGGATTATCCATACGGTAGTCCAAGCCAAAGAAAGATGAAATACCGTTAACACCATCAACAAGCCACTGCGGATGTTTGGTCACGTCAGTTTCTTGATTGTAGTTTTGCATATGTTCATCCAACAGGTTTGCACCTTCGTACCCCATATAGCCGAGAGCTAAAGGTCCTTTCCATTTCCACAGGCCACCAAGTATCCTTGCAAACAATCCTTTCTTAGCCGCTGCTGCACCTCCAGCAGCTGCACCACCTGCGGCGGCACCATCAATAGCACCTGCTATACCACCAGCAGCTTTAATCACACCCAAAGTTGCAGCAACAGCTTTGATGATGTTCAGCAATCTGCTTACAGCACTAACAACAACTAAGATGGAGAAAGCGTAGCCTACCCATTTAGCTTTGCTGAATGTTTCATCAACAGTGTTGCTTGTATCTTTGACCTCTTTCTTCAACAGGCCAAAGTGGTCTTTAACCTGCAACCACCAGATACGAATACTAACAATTGTGTTGTTCAATTCACCAATAATGTCATTCAGACCTTGGATAAAGCCAGATACAAACTCCCCAGCCTGCATAATCATGGGGGTGAATGTTTCACCTGTGCGGATCAAGGTGTAATAGAACTCAGTGAGTTCATCTGACCATGTAGTGAACAGTTTCTGTTTAGTCAATTCAATGAAAGTTTTCAGACGGTTTTCAGCCAGAACGTTGGATTTCTGCATACGTTCATAACCAGCGGCTGATGCTTCATTCATGTACTTAGCAACGTACTTCATAATTTTGGCTGTTTTGACCTGACCTTTTTTCATCATATCCATGAATTGTGCCATAGTCAGCTCGGACAGACCAAATGCCTCTTTTGTTGCTTTAATGAACGGTTCGTAAGCACCAGGCAGTGCCTCAGCCAATTGCTGTTTTAGTTCCTCAGACATTACCTGGCCTTTGCCGAGCATCTGTTGTATCGCCATAATACCACGTTGATACTTCACTTCGTCAGCACCATACGACGCAGCATATTGTGAATAAGCAGAGAACAGATCACGAACTTCCTGTCCTGTCATTTGGTTTTTGGCGTTTACTGCCATTTGAGAGTAACCTTGCAGACCTGATTTCAAGTCGAAGCCTAATCTCATAGCCTCACTTTGTACGAATGCAACTTCCTCGTTAGCTTTCGCAGGATCACCCATAACGTTAGTAAGAGCAGCACTTGCGCCTTCCATCATGTGACCAGACTTGTTAACACTAACAATTGCAGAGAATGCAGTGTACGCTTTAGTCAAATCCATGACTGTTGTTCTTAATTTATTAAAAGCGGTGCCCAGAGTCATGGTTCCAGCAGCAGCATTAGCAAACCCCTTCTGCATTGCAGCAATCTGGGCGTTGAAAGTTGACTTACCTATCAACCCTTTTGCATATTGCTGTTCAACCTGACGGTATCCCCCAAGCATATCCCTGAAATTAGCCCCATAACGAGCTGTCAGACGAGTTGACATATTGGTAAGGTGGGTCAGCCTATCCATGCCCACATTATTGCGTCCTGGCGCTCCTGAGCCTCCTGTACCGCCATTCTGCTTGTGCCATCTGTTCATAGCAGCAGTTTGGGCACGAACAAGTGCTGGGTTGGAAGCTACACCACCCATGTTGGGGTTACCTGGGATGTATCTGAAGGTATTTGCTCTGGATAGAGCACGAGGTGAGACTGGTTTGTTGGAGAAGTAGGAACCACCAAGGCCACCACTTTTCTTAGCCAGTTTCGATTGTTCCTGATAAAATTTACGCATCCTTACCAGTTCAGGATCTTTGGCAGTCATCTGACCAACTACCTGTTTCCTTCTGGCATTCTCACGTTTTTCTATCGCTGAGCGTACAGCAGCTTCGCGTTTGGCCTGAGACACAGCTTCCTGATGCATCTTACGTTGCTGTTGTAATTGCTTATTCTGTACCCTCTGAACAATCTGACCAGTCTTCTCCATTGACGCTTGCCAGGCTTTCAGAGGATTCCCCTTCCCCAAAGAATCGCCCAGCTTTGTAAATTCCCTACCTAATCCTTTAATTCTTTCAATAGCCTTTTTATAGCTATTGTTATCAATCTCGAATGTAATTCGGTTTGTGGTTGTGGCAACCACTTTGTTACCAGCCATATTATCTCCTAGTAAAAAGGGCTGGAACCTTTCGGAACCAGCCCTTTGTATTAACGTCTGCGTTTAGCTTTTGCCTGGGCTATCCTGGCTTCTTGCTCTCTCTCAAACTCTTTGTTCTGAACACCATCAAGGAACTCTTCAATGTCAAGATATTCACACAACATCAAAAAGTAGTCCATGTCAGCACTGTTGAGAGACTCATAGTTCTCACCACGAAACCCTTTCAACACTTTACACCACAGGAAATCGAACCAACTAAGCGAGCTATGTTTCCTTGCCCACTCGCTGGCCTGCAATACAACTTTGCTTATTCCTGAGTTTCCTGGTCCAGACTGTTCACCTGATTCGCCATTTGCAGTCCCTGAAACATCGACATCAGGCCGTCTAAACCTTCTTGAGTGAAAAAAGATCCGTAGTTAACCTCCAGCACTTTACCAGCCAGTTTGAGCATTGCAAACAGGTTGCCAGCAAAGAGCTTATCAGGATCCACCTTGTCCACACCGTCCACTGTAACGTCACTGAAGAGAATTTTAAACAGTTCGTCAATGGATTGGTCGTCAAGCTGTTCGAACAGATAGACTAAAGCTGTTGGGAGCACTTCTGCCAAGTTTCTCCCACCATTGAGTAATTCACCACCAATAGCTCCCATCGGCACAGCTATAATCCTACCAATCTTCGGCAGGTTATGCATACACACCATCGGGGACCAGTGGGTTATGATAAAGTTATGTCCGACTAAATCTATTTCTGTAGTAGGTCTGAAGTTTGGCATTTCTCGTTACCCTTAAAGTTAGTTGTCATGCGTTATCGCATAGAAGTATTTTAACATCACTTACCATGTTTGTCAATCCACTCAAGATAGAGAGGGTCTTTCTTACCTTCCTTACTGTGCCATTCAAAACGTGAGTTACCACTATTCTCAAGAATTTTACAACCAGCATTATACGCATTCCATTCTTGAGTTTTAGTTTCATCGTAAAGATCTGCTGACAATCCTAATTTCTCAAGAGTTGCAGGGATGTTTTTCTTCCACCACATCTGGCGAGGCATTCTACCACCTCTGTAGCTCCAGAAGCTAATAGAAACCTGATCATCTTCCATAAGCTCCCAACCTTCTCTCAGGTAAGAAGCCCCGTTGAAATAGTCACGATCAATGAAAGACTGTACATGGTCCATGTGGAAACGCTGCTGCATATGGTGAAACAGCTTACTGCGACCACCTGGCACATTGCATTTTGTAGCGTAACGAACCATATCCCACATCACAAACGGAGTATTTTTCTGATCTTTGTTTTTCAGAATACGGAAACTCATACAAGCTACCAACTCGTTTGTGTCTTTCGTATACAGACCGCATTTAGCTTCCTTAGCGCTTGCATAACCTTGTATGTGGTTTGCTTCCATGAACTCTCTATACACATCTTGTGGAACATCTTTCACTACACAGCTACGTGCATACACAGTGCGTTCTTCACGAACACCTAAAGCATTTTTAAGATAACGCTCGAGGATAGGACGCTTACGATCATCCTGCCAGTCACATTCCCAGATAGAAATCAGGCGAATGCCTAGCTGCTCACACGCTTTACGTTTACCTATGTGATATCCTTTACCTTTCAAAGAGATATCGTGGAAGTGAGTACCGTTATACTCTATTGCCAGTTTCAACTCTGGAATGTAAATGTCCAGTTCAGCTTTATGGATCCGCTTGCTTCCTACAAAGAAATCAGGCACGATACGAACATTGTTCTGTACTTCACAATGTGTATGCTCTTTCACGAAAGCAAGAACATCTTTTTCACCAGAAGATACAACATGTTGGCAGAACGGGCAACCCTGCTTCTTACCTATATGGAACTCTGGACGCTGAGGAAAAACATTGCCACATTTTTTGTGCTTAATCAGCATAGGTTTTTTCACACTTGTGTAACTATCCTCGAAGTACTCATATTCATCACCATGTACAGCCTTGGCCCTTTCCACCACCTCCAGAAATGTTGGTATATTTTTTTCCATAGATTTACGTCCGGCGCAAGATTTACACCCTTGCCCTTCCATATGTTTACGTGCCTTCGGTGTGCATACACGACCACATGTTTTACAAATGATTGTTACAGGCTCGTCTGCCTTAGTATAAACTGCCTGTGTGTAGTCGTATTTATCTGCAAACTCTGGGTGTTTTGCCAGTACTTTGGCAACCCACTCCTCTGTTGAAGACCTGTGTTTAAAATTAGGTTTTCCCTTACGTTCTTTTCCACACTGCACCGCTGTCTCTTTAACTCTCTCCATCCCGCAGAACGGGCAACCCCTTTGTAAATTAATATGATTGTCTGGGGTTTGTGTGAAGTGTTTACCACATTTGTTGCAAATAATCTCTACTCTGTCTTTACAAGTTTTGTAATTGACCAAAGAGTAGTCGTATTTATCCCCATGAATGGCTTTAGCCCTTTCTACAAACTGAGCGCCTTTGTTTCTCTTTGCTGCACGGACCAGTTTACCGCACTCAGGGCAACCCTGCTTGCCAGAGATATGTTTGTGTGGTGACATTAGGAATTCACCGTGTACCGGGCAAATGATTACCAAAGGTTTTGTACAACCAACATATACAGCTTTCTCATAAGAGTATTTGTCGCCATGAATTTCGCGAGCTTTTTCAACAAACTCTTCTGTGTTAGACCTTAATGAACGTTCCATTATCAACCCCTTATCTGCTTTGATAAGGAAAGTATACATCAAGCACGAGGAATTGTCAAGTCAATAAAAAATAAAAAGCCCCCGAAGGGGCTTGTCTTAATCTTTCACGAATTCAAAACTTAAATCCCCATAGACAACCAATCTATCTGAGAACGGCTGAATGTCGTCTACGCACTGGTCATCTATATAAGCACCATCCAAAGTTTTTTCAACATCTCCTGCAATACTTTCCCACACAGCACAAGATGCATCAATATCCTCTTCAAGATCCCAGAAAATATCTATAACTATATCCGTAATCGAACTTGTGATGTTAAACTCTTCTTGCTCATTGCAATGGATCTCCTGCGAATGATACCAATCTCTCACTTTATCCATAAAGTCGTGTAAATCGATGGTAAAAAGAATTTTCTTGTCACTCATGGTTAGATCTCCTGCTGTTTTGTTTATGGTGTAAATATACCACAGCAGGAGAGGAGTTGTCAAGACCTATAAACAAGAAAGGCCACCCGAAGGTGGCCTGTAGCATTAAATAATACCAGTTAAACCTGCAAGTCCCATCATTGCAGATTCGATGTTGTCTTTGTTCAACCAGCAATCCAGTACGCCGATTTCCCAGTCCAGTTGGGCAACTTCAGTACCATAGGTCAGATCAGGTTGTTTCTGAATCCAGCCAATAGTGCTGATACCTGGCCCCTGGCTACCTTCCAGCAGCACTGGGAAGAATACAAGACCTGTAATGGATGCTTGTTTCTGCCAGTCTGACAGGTAGGCGTTCCATGCGGAGGTGTTCTGTAAAGATACAGTCATCACACCGGATTGGTTACGGGATAAAGCTGCACTTAATTCACCATCCACGCCCATATGCGGGTAAATATTGTCCTCGTTACGAGAAACAACAATTTTTGTATCCGCTGCAAAACCGAATACTCTCTGAGTCATCAGGTAGAGACGAACTTTTTTCGGGTCATATGCAAACGGAGTTAAAATATCAGTGACCATTTACTCTCCTGTTATTCAGTCATTGCCTGAGCACTTGTGCTGGTAGCCCCAGTTTTGTCCAGCAGGACATTGATGCGGATTTTAACAAAGTGCAGAGCATTGTTGTAAACCAGTTCTACTTTAACGCCTTCCAAAGTGCGAGCAGCCAGCTGATTAGCAGGAATGTTAGCACGTTTCGGAACAGTGATAATCGGATCGTAGAACACGCTATTTTCTTCGTCATACCCAGTCAGGATAGCACCGTTGGTGATACCCGTGTTGATCGGGTCGTTCATCAGAACAGATTTAATAACAGGCAGGTCATCATCAGACATTTTCATGCTCATGCCCATATTGGATCTGCGATGCATGTAACCAAACATAGATTCTTCAGAACGGAATTTGATCCAGTGTGAGAACCTGATTACGTCAGCATACTGACCTGAAGCACATTTACCTTCCCAGAAGCAACCAACACCGTTGATCATTCTGTAGAAGTTCAGGTTGTTGTCCCATAATGCCATTCTTTGACCGATACCCATGTTCGGAGGAGTAATGCCTGGCATTTTTTTCAGGTGTAAGCTATCACCATAGGACGGGTCGTTGGATGCCATTGCGCCGATGATACCACCTTCTGGGAAGTCCATGTCAGCACGAGGATCCCACATACCTAAGGTATCAAGCTGGAGCAGTTTAAGAGCATAGCCAATACCAGTTTCTACACCCATTGCGTCTTGATCAGCAGTGGAGTAAACATGGAGTTTATAGTTAGCTTGCGCCCATTTTGCAAGAGCTGTGATAGCAGCGGTGCTGTGATCTTCGGCACACAGGAAATACCAGTTGCTGTTCACATCATTGATTTCATCAATAATCGTCTGCGGAGTTTCATCGGATTTATTTTCGATTTTGAAATCCCCAGCACCGTAGCCTACAGTAGCGCCAGTAACGGTAACTTTACCTTCATTAGCGGCAGCAGTTACTCCAGCACCTGCCAGGACTTCATCCTCAGTAATTGCAGTAGCAAGAGCCTCGGCAATTGTAGTAGCAGCAGTGCCACCACCAACTTCAATGACCACAGCACGATCATAATTTGGAATTGCTACGTTTACGATAACTTCGGTTTCGGCTGGGAATACACCACCAACAAAGTCAACAACAGTTTCTGTTGCATTCTGACGACCAATGACAATGTATTGTGGCGGGAACTCACCACCGAAAGCGTTAGCAGCGAAGGTGTGAGCAGCACTACCTGGTGCGAAACCGTCGTCAACTAACTGATCGAGTTCAGCGTAAACGCGAGCGCGTTCAGTAAAATTTTTGTGGATGGCAATAAACAAGGGAGTTTCGAAGCCTACAGTGTCAATCGGCTGCGTACCCAGGTTTACTTGCACATCGACAACTTTATCATTGTAAGGCATTTGTTTCCTCTTCAATATCTTGTGCACAGGATATTAACAAGTAGCATAATCATTACGCTACATGGAGAACGATTACTGACCAGGGTCGATAACCGCTTGACTGCCATCAGCAGGGTGGAGAACATGAAGCTCAGCTTCAATGCCCTGAAGATCTTCGAACGCTGCCATGTCAGTCTCAATAAACCTGACGTTAAACGTCATCATTACTGTGGCTCTTACCTCATATGCTTGCTTATTCATCGGGACTCGCAGAGGTGAGATTGTAGAGGCCGAAGAATAGGCGTACATAGAGCCATCAGGAAAGAATTTCTCGTAAAACACCGGAAGGTTTATTGCTTGCAATAATCTGGATAATGCTGCATACGCTTTACCACGGTAGGCAGTTAGCATATAAGTAACTGTGTAGTTGTGGGTAATGTAAGCAACACCCTCTTCGGTCTGGAATACATTGTCTTCCCAGATGTGCGGCTGAATACCCATTGTTTCAAGAAGGATAAACTCACCATCTGGTTTGGGTATGATCTCCTGATCCCCCATGATAACACGTCTGCCTGTAGCAACTCTTGCCATCTTAGCAACGATTTCTTCCAGATCGTTGAAAACTTTTTCAAACTCTTCCATCAGATTGTGTCTCCTTCGTTATTTGTGGGTTCTTCCACAACATAGGAGCGGTATCTTTCCACACCTGATGTATGATACTGATCGCATTTCAAAACAGTAAACCATGTTAACTCCCCGTGCAGGTTGGGCAACTGAATCTGATCTGCGAGTTGATATTCCCCTTCGTCCGGGTTACGTAGACGCACAGAAGAGTAAACTGTGTACGCTTCGTATTGTCTGCCACCTTCGGGGTTAATTTGTGAGGAGTAGTCTTTAGCTGCACGGCCTGTTAAAGGCTGCATAACGCATTCTAAAACATCAAACTCTTCTACCTCAAGCTCAACACCTTTATTAGCAAAAGGGCTGTTATCAATACGTTTAAACGTTCTGTGGCGACCTTTGAAGGTCTTTCTCGGAATTAATTTATTTTTACCAATCAATCTGTAGCCTACAGCCATTCAACCTCCATTAGTCTTTCAGTTGTCCGATCTTGAAGGTTGCCGACTCAAGCAACACATCGTAATGACGCATAGCTTCGTTAAAGCCTTTCTCTTGCGCCCATTGTTCGCTCACTGTTGGATTGCTGAACATTCCCGCCTCGATAACGAACTTGATGGCCTCAGCCCCGCTTTTACCGATTTGCTTCAGGACAGTATCTGGACTTGCCCCACGCGCCATCGCGCGGAGCAGTCGTTCCATCTGCTTGGGGAGTTCCGCATTGTAAAATACAAAAGCTGTTTCCATGAAATTACGAACCGGAAGACCATTCCAGCCGAAGTTATGAATTGCAGCCAGTGTTGCCATATTCAGGCCAGAATAATGCTCTTCGTCGTAGAATCCATAGGAGATTGTTTTGCTTTCCAACTTAATAAGTTCCCTGTGGAACCGTTCAAGCTGTTTAAAATTGGTTTTAGAAGTGCATTTTACTCTAAGCACTTTGCCCCCAATAGATAAATTATACCACAGGCTGCAACAATTTTCAATACTAATTTAGCAAATTACCTGCGAGATGGGTATCTTTTTGGTTGTCCAGGTAAACCACTCATAGGTGTAATACCAGCAACATCGAAACCACAGACACTGTTTTTATGACGTTTAACTCTTTGGAACTCATCTTCACGTACACCACCGATGATAACCAGTCTGCCACAGGCATCTAGTTCAGAGTCAACGTAGTCTGGGTTGGCAACCAGCCAATCAAGGAAGTCTTTCCAGCCTTGCCATGTGGTCTGGCCTATACGGACTTCAATAGTTTCATCACCGATTTTTTCAAGACGAGAACTGATACTGGATTCACCGCTTGCTACTTCCTGAATCATCAGCCAACGAACAGCTTGTACCATTGCATCATATTTGACATTCGGCAATTTTTCTGGATGATTTTCCAGATCATATTTCATTACTGCCATTTCAACAAACAAAGCCAGTGTTTCAGGTGGAAGTATCTCAGGCGACACATTCCCAAGCAGAATACGAACAAATGCTGACAAAGCATCTTCCTGACCAAAACCTGGGTCAATATTATCATCCGGTACAGTTGGTAGTTCCGGTTCCCCCGGTACAGGGTCTGTAGGCTCTTCTGGGTCAACTGGATCTACAGGTACTTCGCCCTCATCAACACCCGGTCCTACCGGATCTGGATTTTCAGGCTCTCCCCCACCAGGAGTAGGGACTACCTCTTCTTCTTCATACCACGCCATTCTATCTCCTTTGAGGATTATGAACACTTAATTATTATAACATGTAAGCTGATAAAAATAAAGCCCCAGACCGGAAATGGCGTGGGGCTAATGGTGGTGTAATTTTTAATTTTATGCTCTGAGAGCTGCTTCGAAATCTTTCATCATGTTGGCGAAAGTTTTATTTCGAGCTAAGCTCACACCGTGTTGTTTGGCGAATGCTTCAAGAGCCACTTTAGAGCCACTCTTGTCTGCTTCGTTTTCTAAAGCAGCAGCCTGCTGTAGAATGGCATCGACGTTATCGGGAGCAGCTTCTTCCATACTCATTGTCATTATAGCTGGCTCCGCATTCTGTGATGCAACAGACGCTGTAGTTTCACCATCGCCCTCTACGGGCGGTTCCGGTTTTGGATTTGGTTCAGGATCAGGCTGAGGCGGTTCAGGTTCTGGTGCCACTGTGGAGGTAAGACCTAAATTTACAACCTGAGAACGTTTCTTAGACCACTTGATGGTGAAAGTCTGGGTGGCCTCCACATAAACAATGTTGCATTGTTCGTCATTTATGGTCACTTTTTCAGGCATCTCTTGAGGATCCCACAAATAACCATCTGCCACGGAAACTTTGAAAGCAGCATCTACCTCTTTAAACACCGAAGGGGTAAGTGTGATATTGGCATCACCGCTCTGAAGTGTTAAAATACTTTCATCAAGATTCTCTGTTAAGAATAGAAGAATTACACCCATACGGATGGTGGAGGCTTTCGTGTCGATTGGCAATCCAGTCTGTTCTGCAATCTGTTCGAAGAAATCCACAATCGTTCTGCATGGGAAGTGTTTTTCACCAACAACAAATTCGGTTGGTGGTAATAACGCAGACAGGCCTACGTTGATTTCTGGGTTAGTCTCTGCCAGAAATTCATAGAAGTCCACCTGGTTATTAAAAATCCGTAATTTCGGATCATATTCAACTGGATAGAACACAAGAGTCTCCTTTACAGCCCTAAAACAAGAAAGGGGAGAGGGTTCCCCCTCCCCCCTTCGAGGTTAGTCACCTAAGTGACGATTATGCTTTAAGAGTAACTTTAACAACCAGTTCAGGACGGGTGTTAACAGCCAGCATAGAAGTTTCACTCTCAACTTTTTCTTCACGCAGATAAGCGGAGTGTTTGTACCACATGTACAGCTCTTGTGCCGGAGTATTTGCTTCTGCCAGATCATCTGCCGGAGCAAAATGCAGCTGGAACATAGAATCAATACCCATCGGTACTAAACGTGCTTCACCATCAGGGATGTTGCCGGAGATATCTTCGATAAAGGTCATACCTTTGTGTTCGAAGACACGATAGATTGCGTTTTCACCGCCAGCACCCAGACGACGACGCAGAGGTTCCTGTTGGGAGCTGTAATAGGTGTAAGCCAGTTCTACCAGCGGATGATGAACCAGTGCACTGAAGAATTTCGGAGAGCACAGGCAGATAATGCGGTATGCACCAGCATTGTCACCAGCTTGCAGAGCAATGTGCAGACGGCCTTCTTCGATAACTTCCATCGGATCCTGAGCAGCATCAGCCGGGTCGATTTCGATTGCTTTCTGAGTTACGTCCCACAGGGTGTAGTAGTTATACTGGCAGGTTGCATCACCTGGAGCATAGGATTGGCCCATGATAGCAGCAAACAGTGCTTTTTCACGCAGAGCTTCATGGGAGATGCGGATGCGGCGAACCACACGAGTTACAACATCTTCTACAGTTTTCGGAGCATCCGGAGAGAAGTAACGACGGAAGTTCTGAACGTCGGCAGCAGTGATGCCTTTGTCTAATGGGAAGAAAGGCACATTCAGATTTTTCAGCTGAGCACGTTCGCTACCTACGTAGTTACGTTCACCACCACGACGACGAGCAGGAATATCTGCTACGATTTCGTCAACACGTTCGATTTGTGCAATGGTAGAAGTACCCAGATGGGTTTCAAAAAGGTTCATGCCAGTGATCAGACGGAATTGGCGTGGAACCAGTTCAAGAGTCGCACCCAGGTCAACAATACCAAAATCATCTTTACGAGTGATCATTATTTTCTCCAGTAATTTAACAATTATTCTTGAACTTTGTTACCACGAGCTTCCAGAGCTTCCAAAACAGCATCAGGAGCAGCTACACCGCCAGCGATAACCAGATGTTCTTTTGCAAAGGTAACGCCACGAACAGCAACGACCAGTTTGTATTTCTGATCAACGGTCAACGGTTCAGCCAGGTTTACACGACCGCAGTCGTCAGGCAGTAAAGCACGGTCTACCAGAACACCGAATGCATCAGTACCATCTTCAGCAGCCAGAGCACCAGTAGCGGTAACTACAGCACCTGCTACATGGTCAGCAGTCAGAGTGATTTCGATTTCTTTAAAGTTGAAGCCAGCATCGCTTGCGTCTACTTTGCCGAGCACGATATCAGAATATTGAGTGGTGATCATCATTTTCCCCTTGAAAATTATTTGTTAGATTGAGCAGCTAATGCTTTAGCTACGTTCTCAGCAAGGATTTCTTCTGCGGATTTTTGAATATCGTCCACAGTAGGTTCGCCGTCTTTACCGTGTTCGGCGGTTGCGAATTCTTCTTTGGTTTTTTCAACTTCGTTTTCAAGTTCGGCAATGCGTGCCTGAGCTTTTTCCAGAAGTGCTACAACCTGTTCGTTAGCTTTTTCCAACATGAATTCAACCAGCATTTCGTGATCTTCTTCAGTTGCGAAGCTAAGAGCTTTTGCTTTTTCAAGCATTTCAGCTTTTTTGAGTTCAACCTGAGCTTTGATGATTGCATCGGCTTCTGCTTGTTTAGCCTGCAATTCTTCAAACTGTTTCAACAGGTCAATATACTCTTGAGATTTGGTTACATCTTCCACCGTATTCCCCTCGATATCTGCGGGTTTGTTGTTATCAGTGGTGTTAACCTTCGGTTTAACTTCTGTCTCAACCGAATCTTTTACGGGAGCTTCTTCAGGTACAGGTTCCGTAGCAGGTTTAGGTTGTGGTTCAGGTTTAACCTCAGGTTCCACTGGGTTTTCTACCGCTTTGATAATGTTCCCTTCTGCATCGAAGAGATCAGCGGTTACTGCTTCAAACTTCTGCTGTGCTTTCAGAAGTTCATATTGTTCAATAAGATTTAATTCTTTACCTTCTTGAGCAGATTTGTGAAGCGTGACTGTAGAGTTTACTTCTTCCAGCCATTCACGAACCATTTCCGCGTCGGCTTGCGCCCAATCATTGTCTGGATGTTCTCTTGCGAAGGCTTCCTCTTCGATTTCAAACCCCAGAAGTGCAGCTAATTTTTTAGCATCATAGGACCACAAACCAAAGAATCTCATGAGGTATTCTTCAAAACTGAGATCCACCGTGACCTGACGCAGAGCTTTGACAATATCGTCTGTCAACTGTTCCGGTTCAAGATCACTTTTCATCAGCAAAGAGATTGGACGTTTGTTGGCACTGAAACCTTGTGCTTCATGGCACAGTGCAATACCTTTCTCCTGGATTTTGATAGTGTCTGACATTATTCATCGCCCTCTTCATTTTCCACGATTGTGGCCCCGAAATTGATATCTGTAATCTCACCTGTTTCTTCGTTAACGATCCCTGTGCATTGGACGCTTAGACCGCCGACAATGCCAGCTTTCTTAGCTTCCCACAAGGCTTCGTTATTATATTTGACTTTGGCGACCCAGGAGCCAGCCTTGATAGGTTGTCCCGTTTCTGCAACGATCACATCAAGTTCTTCCTGAATCCAGGTTTTTTCGATAGTGAATGCGTTGGTGGAGGTGAGATGGAAAAGATTTTCTCTGGCGATGCCAGCGGCGTATGCCATGTCCCAACTTTCTTTCGCTTTGCGAAGAGTTTCTTCAGACATCCACTCGCCGTGAGCATCTTTAGTGTTTGGTTCGTAGATGATCTCGTACGAAATCATCTCTTCAGTTGTAGACATTTTTACCTCATGTAAACTATTCTACCACACTGCAAATTAAAATGCAACCCTGTTTATGAAAAATTTTTAATTTTCCAAATTGGATACAGAATTATCGCGTGTGGATGACATTCTGGACGTACCGTTACCGTTGGTTCCCGCTGCCATACCGTCACCTGCACGACTTACATCCTGCCCCAGCAACTGCATTAACTCTTCGGTATCAATCTCTTCGTCAACACGATAGTCGAAACCACCAACTTCGAGGATTTTATTGATGACACCTGGAGTTTTAGGCAGATAGCCTACTGCACCAATACGCTGTACGAATTTTGAAAATTCTTCCATGTCTACTTTTTCAGTAAGACCAGGTTTCAGCTTAGGCATATCCTCATTGGAGAGGTAGATGCCGTTCAGTGCGAGCATTTGTGGGATAAAGTCTTTATTGAAGGCCTCAACAATAATGTCAATATCACGATTGACAAAGTGACCATGTAAAGACTGCTTACTTTCAGACAGTGAATAGGAACCTACGTTGTCGTTACCTAAGTTAATAAAACCAGCACCGAATCTATCAAGGATAGCTTTCTTGCGTGCATCAACAAGGTCTTTGGTAGAGTATTGTTTACCAGCACCATTGATCCCTTTCAGGTCCATAGAATACTGTTCTTTACCCGATTTATCACGATCTGATGGGAGAATAAAGAAACTCTGTTCACCGGAGTGGGCATTTGCAGCATCTGCCATCAGGTTAGCAACCATCTGACCTTCCATCGAGGTAGGGTCGATACTTGCTTTATTCAGAATATTGGACGGTATTTTCAGCTCAAGCACACCACCAAGGTCTTTAGAGCAACCAACCACTTCCAGGTTTTCGATCAGCACTTTCTCACGGAAGGATCTGTAACAACCAATCATGGGGGAAACACCTGCCGGATTGGACTCTGTACCGGAGAGTGTCATGACCATAATTTTCTTAGCCGGAATGAAGATCTCTTCACCGTTGAAATCTGCCGGAGCAGAAAGGAGTGGGCCAGCATATTTACCTTTTTTAGCACCAAGGAATGCTGTAGGTGCTTGCCAGATGCCTTCGAGCTTACGGCTATTCTTATCAAACTGGAACGGATTACTGCGAGATAAACTTGCTTGGGGTCTGAATGCAAACTTGTCAATCACCAGTTTACCAGCATACTCGCCTCCCTGTTCACGACGATAAACTTTCTCAAAGATAGAGAAGCCATACTCGTTGAAGGTTGCTGCACTTCTTGCAATATCACGAAGTGTTTGCTGGTTAGCAAGATTACGTAATGCGTAATCAATAAAATCTGCTGCTTTCTTAGATTCCTCACTCTCTTCGTTGTAGAGAATTTTGAAATCGTTGAAGGCTTTTGTAATCAGTACGTATTTAGAATCCAGAGCGGTTGCTACTGTGGAGTCACATTTCATTGTCTCTACTGTAGCTATCAGGTTGGGCCAACGCAATTCCTCGACCATCATCTGTTGAGACTCGAACTGGATCTGAGCCAAAGCACCGGAACCAATTTCTCCCAGACGAACGTTATGCACCTGGGCATCTTGATTTCCAGCTTTTTTCACAGCCCTTGCTTTGGCTGCTGCGTTGTTTTTCCTACGGCTTTTCTTGGACACAAGATTACCCTCAAGTTAGACAAAAGAAATAGCCCTCCGAAGAGGGCTTATATTGTGCTCTATAGACTATTGTAACACATTCAACAGAGATTGGCAACTATTTAAATCATTCTCTTATACATAGAAGGTGAAACAATCTTCGGAATCACACACGGCATTGCAACTTCTTCTTTTTCAAGATAGTTAATTGCGGATGCAACAGCGTCAGCAAAATCATCTTTGCGGCTAAAAGTTGACCGTTCGCCGTTGAATTTCTCCAGCTCAGTTAAAAATGCTTCCAATGTATCTGGATCGAAACTTGACTTAACGATACGTACCATACCTTGTTGAGCAAGGTTGGCAAACGGAGAGAAACGGGTCAGTTTTGATTTGTTGGACGGCATGGGGTCTTCTTCTACCCTGAATCCGGCTGCAAGCAAGGGTCTTGAGGAAGTTAAAAACTCACTCTTACCTGCCTGCCCTGGGTCCACAGAGAAGACGACTATGCAATCCTCACCATCATACTCTGCTTGTTTCCTTACGATAACATCGCGTTCCCCAGCCTTCTTGCAGAACTTACCCTGCAAACCTGTGGAATATCTGCCATCATCTATGTTCTCAGGGCAGTAATCACCGGAGAGGTAATAGAAACCATCACTATCCTTGCTGACTTTGACACTGGCTGTAAAGTCAGGAAATTTGTTACCGGAGGTACGTTCTGTACCAGCCTTATCCCATGCTCTTACAGAGACTGACCCGAGTGGAACATGATCCGCATCTTTCAAGAATGTGCGACTGAAATAGTTTGCACCCTCAGGTTTAGCGAACCAGTTACCATCAAGAAGCTGTGCTTTTTCCAGGTCCGGTAGACCTTCCAGGAATGCAAGATATTCTGGGTTATCACGCAAACAGATAGGGTTATCGTGAATTGTTGCACCGATAAAGGCGATGGAGAGCGGTTTTGGAACTATCTTAGCACCTTTGCCGTTAACATAGGTGTACTTCTCGATCAACTCTTCTGGCGTATCGCCGAAGATAAACTCCCCATCCCTACGGATGAAATAGCGCTTAACACCACATTTGCTTTCATCTGGATAGCCATCATCGTCAAGCCACCAACGAACAAGTTTGGCTAAATAATGCTCAGAATCGGGGTTACAACTGATCACCATTCGTGAAGAGTATTTCGATTTCGACCTCATACGAGAGATCAGGTAGTCAATCTGTGACCATTCAAATTGTGTCGTTTGTGTTCGGGCAAGGTCGCTACTCTTGCCCCGCCACTATGTGGCAGCTGCATGTCCCCATGCAGACCAGACTATATCTTCACCCCTGTGGAGAGCCTCCCGTTTCGGCAGTCTGAAAAGACTGTGGGTTTCCCCAGCCGCTTGGCCCTAACGCCCGTAAGCGATAGTCGTTGAGCACACATCCTATCAGGATGCTTCGCTGCGGATTATCTAAATCAACACGCTATTACCATACCTTCGATCTCTCTTCGAAGCCAATATTATGTTACCATAATAGATTGGTGGTGTTAATAGTAAAGATTTCCCCGCAATTAGGGAGGTTTTACGAGAGCTACCAATTAACCCTCGTCGAAACAAATCAAAGTGTACTCAAGTCCTTGGTGGTTCAGCTTATCACTTTCGTACTCCATGTGGCAATACTTGATAACTGCACCATCTCTTTTCTTATCCCATTTGCCAGTTTTTGGATCGTAATAAGGAAAAGTAAACTTATGGTCTTTCTCCCTGAATTTCGGCTTCATGTAATCAGGAAGATCCATATACACACCTAATGCCTTAGGCCACAGACCACCTTCACCTTCCAGTTGTGGGGTTGTCCTACGGAACATCACCACAGAGGTGTTGGGGTCATCTATCATCTTTAGTGGGAGAAGTTGCAGCAGAAAGGATTTACCACTGTTACCTGTCACTGCAATGCAGTTTTCCAGTCGGGTGATAAAATAACCTGTTGTGGTAGCAAAACAATATTTGTAACCATCTTCCGGCTCAAACTCTTCGAACGTTGCATCGTTATTAAGAGCAATTGTACCCGCCCGTTCGTTGGAGAACACAACCTTATAACCTTGTTCAAAAGAGATCCGCGCGTTGAAACCTACAGATGCTCCGAGGTATTGCAGGAAATCAGCCTGCTCTTTTGTAGAAACAAGATATACATCAGGTTCATTACCGTTCAGGTAAATCTCGTACCAGACCTGCAACAACTGACGGCGATCACAGTTGTACCATTCATTTGTGAATTTGTAATATCTTGCCTTTTCTTTCAACTCTTCGTCAGAAATGTCAAGGCCAGTACCCCCCATGTTCACAAACGCGGTTGGCATCCGCATTGCCAACTCACCATCAGCATGTTGTCCTGCCACCATTTTGAAACTAAGCGTGCCGTAGTCTGTTCCGTCTTCAGGTATGTATAGAACTGTGTGTTCATCAGATAATTCCTGGCATACACCGTCCTGCACAACCCTGGTCAGTTTATCACATTCTAGCTTAACAAACTCTTCAGGCTGAATAAACATGGCCTTGCCAGTTTCTTTATCAAACTGGAGGATATCTTGACCATCCCATTCTGAAATTCTGATCCACCCATTAGGTGTCATCACTTCATGATCTTTTGACAAACACCCAGCTGCACCACCGATGATCAGAAAGTCGGCATCGTTTTCCAGAATCATCTGTTGTTTTCGGGAGCATGGGCCATACATTTTAGCCATCAGTTCTCCTTATTGAATAAAGTTCTTACATATTCCTGTAGGATGATCAGTTTAGCTCTGTCATTACTACAGGAAAGATTATTTTGCCTCATTGTAGCAGAGTTCTCTGCATCAGCTGCGCCTTTGACAAGTGGTATAGCTTTTGCCGGAGGGATCATAGCTGCTGACGGAGGCTCTACCGCGAGCTGCTCTACTTTCTGTGGTGCGACTGTGACAACCGTCTCTTTCGGTGAACTACAACCTACCAGAGACATAGAAAACGTCAGTGCTAACGCTAATGCAAGTAACCATCTCATTGCTGCACCTCCGAATTAATGCTTTCGTTGTAAATGTCGATCACTTGGTCAGGGATCCGGCTCTGCTGCCCCGCTTCAGACTTCTGGAAATTGGCCTGGGCCTGACCGCCAAAAGCTGTAGGATTATTCATGCTGTTCTGCATATTTGCAAGTTTCTGCTCCAGCTCTTTCACCCTATAAGCATTCTCCAATTTAGTCTGGTTAGCCTGGAGTTTCTGCTGGGTCATTACCTTATCCCACTTTTGTTCAGTGACTGCTACACCTTGATCATAGGCATTTTGTATCTGTGTGGTATACCAACTGTGCACTCCAACACAGGCTACCACGAGTAAAATCGTTGCGACAATCCATTTTATCGCGGTCTTATATTTTATCAGAAATGCAAGTACAGTTGGCACTTTGCCCCCAGGTATAAAAAAAACCCCGTAGCCATAAAGACTGACGGGGCGGGTTAAAACTGATAAACCAATATATGGAGACGTCACTATGAAAGCTAAAGAGAATAAAAAACCGCCTTAGTTGAACTGGACGCGATGAATAATACGCACAGTAACAGCATTTTCATTCATGAGATACGCGGAAGTATCATCATAAATGTAAACCTTCTGTTCGCCGTCCATCACCACAGCTATAATACCTTCTTGATTTGGCTCGTAGAAGATAACATCTGTATTCTTGTTCATGTCGTAGTAAGATTCACGGAGATACGGTTTTGATGGAATGTTGGTATCTTCCGGTTCACCTTCCGGCATTACACGTTCTACAATTTTTAATGTATACATATTACTAAGTTCCTTAAGTTTAAGTAGTGTTTTTTGATTGAAGGGTTTGGTGGGGAGTGGTGGAGTCGAACCACCCGAGTCGCAATGACAATAGATTTACAGTCTACACCGCTACCTCTACGGGATAACTCCCCATTTGGCACCCCGTACAGGACTCGAACCTGTAACCTACTGCTTAGAAGGCAGCTGTTGTATCCAATTCAACTAACGGGGCGTTACTGAGCGGTGTTTCCAGTGCTTACCCGCCCAAGCACTTTTCTTCAAGGATCAATTATTGATCGCCAATGGAGATAATTTCCGTGGTGAACGGAGCAAACGGGGTAGGTTTGTCCTCTTCCACCGGAACAAGGGTATCTTCATTATCATCAAACATTTCGTCGTATTCTGCCTGCATAGCATCGGCCTTTTCCAGCACATATGTTGCAATGCTTTGACGAATGTTTTCTTTCGTTTTAGGGTTATTCATCAGATCACGCAGCACTTTATGTGCTTCAGGAACCATTGCAATGAACGCTTCTTTCATCTCGATGACATTTTTCTCAAGTTGGATAGCGTTTGATTCCTCTTTAAGCGGTCTGCCTCTGCGACGACGTTTTTTCGTCTTTTCTTTTTTATCAACCATCTTAACCTCCAGAGTATATGATAAGTGGAGTTTACCATACATTCTGGAGATTGTCAATAGATTGCTGGTCCGTCCCCAGCACTTTCAAGCCCTCTATGGGTGAGGTGTAGGCCATTACCGCACTCTTGCTCGACCTTATTACAGGTTGCTGGAACCCTACGCGTCCGTAGCCCTCCTGTTCCTACCATTTTTCAGTGTGGTGCACTATCAAGCCCTCTAAGGGGAACGCTGTAAGTATAGCATTTTAACTGAACTGTGTCAAGCTAAAAGCCATCAAATTCATCTTTCATGCCTCTCCTTATTGCAATACACAAAAGAACAATACGTATTTCACATGTCTACATTCTGGATCCGGGTAAAAATAGAAGATTTTGCTTTTATCTATTTGTGCACCTCCTTCCCAGAATTCCAGTCCGTAACCTGTGTTCTCACAGGCAATATCGTTTGCAACTTCAAAGGCATCATCAAAGAATCTGTGTTCAGATTCGTGTTCTAAGTAATCTCCTTCTAAGGATCTGAAAACGAGCTTAACCTTAAACATAGCATTTCCTGTAGACCTCTCAAACTAAAATCGTTTACCTCACCTCATGCTTTAATCTTACCAAACAAACCTGGTATTGTCAACAGATTCTTGCAGCTTTCGCTCTTTCTGCATATTCCCTGATTGCAATCTCTTGAGCATTGTCTGCCAGGTCTTCCAGTTCATCTTCGAAG
>UMGA01007273.1_pt1 | contig 110978 bp, 103 predicted proteins | sample 1965171 | NCBI WGS metagenome assembly UMGA01 (sample SAMEA4836062, study PRJEB28245) | human gut metagenome | biome: gut microbiome; material: fecal sample | place: Denmark | collected 2008 | reverse complement strand
TCTTTTGAACCACGCGACTATCGCGTGGTTTTCGGATATACAAGAAATCGGGCAAGAAAGCCCCGGCTCTTGCCCGATCTCAGATTTCTGATAGGTATGTATATTTTATTCCTGTGTTTCTTCCTGAACTTGAACGACCTTTTGCAGCAAACTGTGACGATAGCCGTAGACGCCGTAAAGGACGGCGCCCAAAACGGACCAGCCTACAAAGAGCTCCAATGTATGTGGCGATAAATGAGCGAATACAAAAGCACAGAAGACGAAGCCCAGCGGTGCAATAAGATATACTGCAGGGCAACGGAAACCGCGCTTAATATTCGGGTAGAGTTTACGTAATACGAGAATGCCTACGCACGAGCAGAGGAAGGCAAAAATCGTGCCGGCGCTGCATGCTTCCGCAACGACTTGGATAGGCGTAAAGCCCGAAACGAAAGCAACGATAATGCCGACAATAATTTGTACGCGGTACGGCGTTTTATACTTTTCGTGAACCTTGTACAGTCCCTGCGGCAGAAGGCCGTCGCGGCTCATGGAATAGAGGGCACGGCTCTGTGCAAAAAGCATATTCAGGACAACCGTGGATAAACCGCAGAGAGCGCCTGTACCGACCAAGGCCGAACCGGCACGCATGCCTATGTATTCGAGAACATACGAGGCGGGCGCTGCCGTATTGAGTTCTTCATAAGGAACTACCCCTGTCATGGTGGCACAAACGGCAATATACAAAATCGTACAAATCGTTAACGCCGAAATAATGCCGATAGGCATATCACGGGTAGGATTCTTCGTTTCTTCCGCAGCCGTCGATAAAGCGTCAAAGCCGAGGTATGCAAAGAAAAGTACCGCCGTCCCTGCCGTCACGCCTTCCCAGCCGAAGGGAAGGAAAGGTTCCCAGTTCGACGGTTCAATGTGAGGGCCGGCGAAGAAGAGGAAGACAAAAATCGTGACAATTTTTACAACGACGAGTATCTTATTGACCCTGGCTCCTTCGCGAACACCGATAATAAGACAAAGTGTCGCAAGAAGCACTATGATAAAGGCAGGCAAATTAATGATACCGCCGTCGGCCGGCACGGCCGTCAAAGCCTTCGGCAAATCAATGCCGCATGAATGAAGGAGGCCGACGAAGTACGCCGACCAGCCGCCGGCAACGGCACTGGCGCCGACGGAGTATTCCAAAATAAGGCTCCAACCTACCCACCAGCCGAAAAATTCACCGAGAGACGCGTATGCGTACGTATAAGAACTGCCTGAAACGGGCAGGAACGTGGCCAATTCGGAATAAGCCATACATACGAAAGCACACGTAACGGCCGCCAGAACAAAGGATAACATCAGACCGGGACCGGCATACTTTGCCGCGCCGATACCGGTGAGTACGAATATGCCCGTACCGATGATAATACCCAGACCCATTAACGTAATATCAAAAGCCCCGAGAGCTCTGTCCAATTTTTTATCCTGTGCATTACGCATGAGATCTTCATACGGCTTCCGTCGCAGAATATCCACAAGAATCACTCCTTTATTATTTCGTATCGGATGACGAAATTCTCCTCCCGGAACGCAAAGATATTGCGATTTCTCAGTAAAATTTCGTACTTATGCGGCCGTTTTAGAACTGACCGCCGCCTTCCATGCAAGGCCGATGACAAAACCGACAACGGCAAAGCAGAGCCAGCTCATACCCAGGGAATGGAGAGGCACGGTCGTACTGAAGAACGTATCAACGGCACCCAAGGGAATTTTGGCCGTCTGCAGACCCGTAACAAAGGCGGGAATAAGCGTCAAGCCGATGGTCCAGGCATATACACATTGCCGTCCGCCGAAGAGCTTGTGCAGGAAGGTCAAAATAACGAGAGCCACGACGATAGGATAAATAAACATCAATACGGGAATAGCGGCGGTGATGATTGTCTTCAAGCCGAACATTGCGACGGCAAAAGAAATGACGGAGAAAATAGCCGCATACGTCTTGTAGCCGAAGCCGCCCAAAATCTGCTGGAAGTACGTTGCGCAAGACGTAATAAGGCCGATACTCGTCGACAGGCAGGCAAGCAGCACGATAACCGCCAAAAGCATGGCCCCCGCTTCACCGAAGAGAATCTTTGCACACAAGGAAAGGACGGGAGCGCCCGTTTCCTGCATACCGATAGCCGTTACGCTGTCCGCACCGATTTTAGCAATAAAAATATATACGAAAGCCAAACAGGAAACGGCAACAACACCGGATTTGAATACGTCGAACGTGATTTCGCTCGGTGTGGAAGCACCCGCTTCAACGACAAATTCAACGACAAGAATGGCAAATACGAGAGAAGCGATGGCGTCCATCGTATTATAACCGTCGAGAAAGCCCTGTACGGCAGCCAGGGTAGCCGTACCGTATTCCGGCGTCGCACTCAAGGGATCCCCTAAGGGCGAAATGAACGACTTGACGATCAGGGCCAAAATGGCAATCAGAAGACAAGGCGTCAAAATTTTACCGATACGGTCAACCAGTTTGGACGGCGACGCCGAAAGCCAATAGGAAATGATGAAGAAGATAACGAGGAATATAGTCATATTCATGTCGGTACCGCCGTTTTCCAAGAAGGGCCGGACTGCGATTTCATAAGATACGCTGCCCGTACGGGGAGTTGCAAAGAACGGTCCGATTGTTAAATATGATAACACCGTAAAGAAAAGACCGAATTTGGGATGGACGCGACCGGCCAATTCTTCCAAATTCTTACACCCGGAATAACCGATAGCCAATACGCCTGCCAAGGGCAGTCCTACACCTGTAACGATGAAGCCCAGGACAGACCACCATACGTTGACCCCCGCATGCTGCCCCATGGCCGCCGGGAAGATAAGATTCCCTGCGCCGAAAAAAAGCGCGAACAGCATAAGACCGACTGCAATAAATCGTTTTCCGTTTTTCTGATTCTCATTCATTTTCGATCACACTCCGTTCTAAAAAATTTATGCCGCCCTTTCGCCGTTTCCGCAAAGGCGCGGCATATTTACAAAGCATCTCTCATAAGCTATTACTTTTCCGCAAGCAGATGCTTTAACTTTGATGATATTGTATCATAATAGTATTTTTAAATCATCACTTTTCTCCTTTTTTTTTTTAATATATCCGTTTTTAATCTAATAAACGTTTAACCTTTGCGTTTTTCTCACTAATGATATAGTTATGTATCTCTTTTATTACGGTTTCATTATCTCTTTCATTTTTTACGGCAAGGCGCATAAATTGAGCGTTTAAGCCTTCATACATATGACAGGGCCGGGCCAATATGCCCCTTTCACGCAAATAGGCGACGCAGTCCGTGCCGCTGCCGAATGACGGCTCTATTTTTACAAGCAAAAAATTAACAGTCCCGCCGAAGACCGTAAGACCTGTCAGGGAACGCAGTTTCTCAGCCATAGCGTACGGTTCTTTTTTTATAAAGGCCAAGGTCTTTTCACGATAGGCCGCATCTTTTAATGCCGCCGCGCCTGCATACTGCGCCAAGGTATTGACATTCCAACAATCCTTATGCGCTTCAAGTTGTTTGCAGACGTTTTTATGCGTAACACCGAACCCGAGGCGCAGGCCCGGCAAGGCGTAAAATTTCGTAAGTGAACGCAAAACGAAGAGCCGCTCATTGCGGGATGCCAAGTCCATTACCGAATAGAGAGCCTCATCTTCGCGAAAATCAAGAAAAGACTCATCCACGACAAACTGAACGTCTCGCGCCGCTCCCGCTTTCAAGCAGCGTTCCAGGGTTTCGCGGCTGATTAGATTACCTGTCGGATTATTGGGATTGCATAATACAATACAGGCTTTTGCGGGACAGTTATCTACGACGGCTTCCCAATCGGCCGCAAAATCGTCTTCTTCTTTCAAGCGAACATAGTGAATGACCGAACCGGCCGCGCAGGCGGCTTTTTCATATTCACTGAACGTCGGCACGGGCAAGATAACCGTCTTCGGCTTTTTCGCATGAAAATAGACATATAAAAGTTCGGCCGCGCCGTTACCGGCAACAACGGCATCCGCATCTATACCGTAACGGGCGGTAACGGCAGCCTTAAAGACCTTCGCTTCCGGATCGGGATAATGGACAATATCGTCTATGTGCTCCGTCACGGCACGACGAACCGATTCGGGAATGCCGAAGGGATTTATATTGGCACTCATGTCGAGCCACTTTCCCTTTGTTCCGTCCGCATTATAGACGTTGCCGCCGTGGACAAATTCTTTCATCTCATTCCCTCCGTTCAATCGTATAGCCGCCCGAAGAAAATCTGTATGTTCCTACGTAGCGCAGGTTCGGCAAGGTTCGGCTTACGGCCGCAACAAAATCCCTGCCGTCATCAGACGCCGCCTTTTCGGGCAGCAGCATGCTGAGAAGTGTTCCCGTATGGGCCGTGCCGACGCCGACGGCGCCGCAGTTTTCGGCCAGGCGGATAAATTCAACAAGCTCCGGCTTGTAAAGGACGTCTTGATTCAGCAAGGCGCTTCCCGTCGCCGCCCTGCCCCAAACACGGGAATCCGTCGGCCTGCGCAGCAGCTCTTCATAAAATTCACTTACGTCGGCATTTTGACCGGAACCGCTTTTGCGGCCATAAAAAGTCAGTGTATCAACAATACCGCCCCTGTCAAAGCAAAGAACGGCAAGAGGCGGTACATGCGTGAATGTATGTATAATTTCGCCGCTGAGCCTGTTCATAACGGCAAGACCCGTACAAAAGACGGGATTTGTCGGCTCAACGGTCAAGGCAATTGCGCAAATCTCCCGCTCCGACAGGGTCACACCGAACGCTGCGGCGACGGCGACGATGAGAGCGCCCACGTCGGCACTGCTTGACGACATCCCCTTCCCCTGCGGCACGGCCGACAAAAGTTTGATACCGTAAGGAAACCGCTTTTCACCCAAATAAGCGAGCGTCGCAGCAACGGCGCGACGCGATTTTTCCTGAAGGCCCGTCTCCTCATAGACGCCGTCCGAGACGACAGCCTGCACGCAGAGGTTAATCGGGCAGGTCACAATGGCAGATATCGTTTCTATATTTCCCTGTAATATCTCACCGCACCCTGCCGGTACGGTAACGGTCATTTCCATACTTACTCCCAATAGCGGCACAAGGCCGCCACAATAACGGCGCCTATACTTGCCGTGTACATGAGCTGCACGGCACGAAGAATCGTCTTTTCCGTAAGATCTTGCAAGGGATCACCCATGTAAGCGCGAAAAGACATTTTGCCGAAGTACGAGTTATAGCCGCCTAACCGCACGCCCAAGGCCCCGGCTGCAGCCGCTTCGGCCCAACCGCCGTTCGGGCTGGGATGCTTGTGCGCATCACGCCGTATGATGCGTACGGCATTACGGTAATCAAAGTGCCGAAGAAAAGCCGCCCCTACGAGAAGAATCGCCGTAATGCGGGCGGGAATAAAGTTGCATACATCGTCCAAGCGCGCCGCAAAACGGCCGTAATAGAAATACCTGCCGTTTTTATAGCCCATTATCGAGTCAAGTGTATTGACGGCCTTATAGACGGCCGCCAAGGGCAGGCCGCCGAGGGCATAAAAAAAAAGGGGCGAAACGATGCCGTCCGTCGTATTTTCCGCCACTGTTTCCACGACGGCCCGGCAAATTTCGGAAACGTCCAAATTTTCCGTATCTCTGCCGACGATATACCCTACTTTTTTACGGGCCTCCGCCAAATTGCCGTTTACGATTTCCCGTCTGACGGCAAGGGCCGCGGCAGCAAGACTGCGCGGGCAAATGAGAAAAGCGAGGATAACGCCCTTGACAATATAAACACCGTAAAGCGGCAAGGTCATATGAAGAAGCATTACCATACTCCGCATCAGAGCAAAGGTGAGGGCCGTTACGGCGACGGCAATACCCGCACCGGCAATCAGATAATAGGCCGGCGATTTTCCCGGTTTATAGAAAAACTTATCCGCCGCTCCGATGAAGCGTCCCAAGAGGGCAACAGGATGGTATTTTGTCTGCGGATCACCCAGGATGCAGTCCGTAATAAATGCGATAAACGTCGTAATCATGAGCTCTGTTCACCTAACACCGTATAGACCTCATCCATGTCGAGGCTTGCTTCGGTCAGGTCGGCCAATCTGTCGTAACACTCGTCCTTTTTTTGTCTATAGTTTCCGCGGTTTGTAAGAGGCGCCAACCCCTTATGCCGGCGAAGGGCATTTAAAAAGGCATTGCGAAACTCGTCGTTATCAAAAAGGCCGTGTACGTACGTGCCGAATATCATTGCGTTTACAGATGCGGCGCCGACAATTTCATTACAGGGCCTTCCCTTCCGCTCCGTCAGCTCAAATACGGGCATGACGTCGTCAGTAAACGTTGTTTGTCCCATATGAATTTCGTAGCCGAGCATACGGGTAACCGTGATTTTTTGCCCGAATACGTCAAGGCCGTTACATGCACAGCACACTTGTGCCGTCAATTTTGTGCCGGTAAAGACCGTTTCCATAGGTAAGAAACCCATGCCCTGCACGAGTTCACGGTCAGACTCGACGCGGTGCGGATCGGCAAGGCTCCGCCCGAGCATTTGATAACCGCCGCATATACCGACAATGGGAATGCCGCGGCGCTGCACACTTTTGACGGCCTCTTCCAAACCGGATAGGCGCAAATAAAGGAGGTCTTCCGTCGTATTTTTGCTGCCCGGTAATATAAGAACGTCCGCTTCAGCCAGAGCCGCCGCATCTTTAACGTAATAGAGGCTTACGTCTCTTTCAGATGCAAGGGCGTCAAAATCGGTAAAGTTTGATATCCTCGGCGTCAAAAGGACACCTATTTTTATATCCGCCTCTTCCGGCCGCAGCGGTTTTTCCGCAAGAGACACGGAGTCTTCCTCATCGATGCCGAGGTCGTCTATATAAGGCATGACACCGATAACAGGCTTACCCGTCTTTTCTTCCAAAAAGGTGACGGCCGGTTCAAAAAGATGCGGATCGCCGCGAAACTTGTTGATAATAAGGCCTTTTACCAAATTCCGCTCTTCCGGTTCCAGAAGTTCCAGTGTGCCGACGAGGGCGGCTAAAGAGCCGCCGCGGTCAATGTCCGCAACGAGAAAAACGGGAGCGTTCAGATATTTGGCAACGCGCATATTGACGATGTCCGAGTCCTTCAGGTTGACTTCGGCCGGGCTGCCGGCCCCTTCAAGGACGATGAGTTCATATTCTTCATCAAGGCGCTGCAAAGCTTCTTTGACGGCCTCAAAGGCTTTTAAGGAATATGACAGGTGATATTCACTTGCCGACATGGTGCCGACGGGAACGCCCCTGATAATGACTTGTGAACGGCTGTTGCCGACGGGCTTGAGCAGAACCGGATTCATGTCCGTTTCCGGCACGAGCATGGCCGCTTCGGCTTGGGCAACCTGCGCTCTGCCCATTTCCCCGCCATCCGGCGTAACAAAGGAGTTGAGCGCCATGTTCTGCGCTTTAAAAGGGACGATTTTGCACCCTTTGCGCGCAAAAATCCGGCAAAAGGCGGCGGTTAAAATGCTTTTGCCCACATGGGAGCTCGTACCTTGGAACATAATGTATTTCGCCATGGTCTTCCCCTTCCCTTCGCCAATGCGTAAGAGATTTATTCCGATTTTACGTAAATACTGGGTACACCGCCCACGTCGGCACAGCGCGTGCGGCAGTTTCCGTTACTGCAGAGCCAGTAGTCGCCGTAGAGCCCTTTGCGTTTTATAAAACGGCCTGTCCTGCAGCGCGGACAGGTATATTCCGATACCTCCTGCGATGCCGATTCAACCGCTTCCGTGTGCCTGCACTCGGGATACCCCGTACAGCCGTAGAATTCTCCGAATTTACCGTTTCGTTTGATCATCATTTTGCCGCAGTCGGGACAACGTTTTCCTGCCGCTTTGTCGGCAGCCGCGACGGAGGCCGCAGCCGCTCTCCCGATGAGGCGCTTCAAAAACTCGATTTGGTCCGCCAGAAAAGACTGCAGATCATCCTTGCCGAGACTCATCTGATGAAGCCGCTCTTCCCAGATTGCCGTTTCGTCGGGATAAGAAAGCTCGTCAGGTAAAGAGTCTATGAGTACATAGGCCGAATCGGCCGGCACGAGATATTTCTTTTTGCCCTCTTCGAGGAGAAATTTACGCGCAATAAGCTCGTTAATGATCGTCGCCCGCGTCGCTTCCGTACCGATACCCTGCACTTCCTTCAGCTTTTTCTTCAAACCGTCGTCCTTGACATACTTGTATATTTCTTTCATCGCCGCCAAAAGGGTCGACGCCGTAAAGCGCGGCGGCGGTTTTGTCTCTTTTTCGTCAATAAGGCCGGCTCTATACGTCACGGCCATTCCCTTGCGCAGAGCCGGCAGCTCTCCTTTTTCTTCTTCCCCGTCGTCCGCCTTGTCGCGTCCGTAAAGACTTTTCCAGCCCGGCACGGTAACGGTCTTTCCGTAAGCAATAAAATTTTCCTCCACCGCGCGAACGGTAATGCGCTGACTGTCATATTCATGAACATCGTAAAACTGAGCTATATATGCGAGCGCAATAAGAAAATATATATTGCGTTGTATCTCCGACAGTTTATCGTACGGGCATATGACGGTTGTCGGAATAATGGCGTGATGAGCCGTGATTTTACTGTCATTCCAGGCCCGGCTTTTCACGGTGCAGTCGGCTTCCCCGGCCCAATTCGCCAACGAATCGCCGGCAAGTCCGCTCAAGTTCTCCAAAATTTTCGCCGCGTCACGACGCTGATTGAGGGGCAAATATTCACAGTCCGAACGGGGATAAGTCGTCAATTTCCGTTCATAGAGCTGTTGTGCCGTATCCAGTACCTGCTGCGGACTGTAACCGTATTTTTTCCCCGCCTCCACTTGCAGGGATGACAGGGAATGCGGCAAACGCTGCGGTTCCTTCTTATGTATGACACGACGTTCCGTTACGAGGCCGTCGGGCTTGCCTTCCAATTTGCGCAGAATTTCTTCGGCAACATCCTTGTCTACGCAGCGGTTTTCCGCGTCAATACCGCCCTGTGTATCCTGCGGCTGCCACTGCGCACGCAGACAGCCGTCACCGTAATCAAAATCCGCCTTGACAAGGTAGTAGGTGACGGGCCTGAAATTATCCAGCTCCCTCTGCCGCCTTACGACAAGTGCCAAGGTCGGCGTCTTGACACGGCCGACGGGAAATACGCCCTTGTGCCCCTGTCGCCTCGCAGCCAGCGTATAGGCACGGGACAAGTTCATGCCCATAAGCCAGTCGGCACGGCTTCTCGCCAAGGCGGAGTCTTTTAAGGGCCGAAAATCTTTATTATCGCGCAAATCCGCCAAAGACTCATGAATGCTTTTTTCGTCGAGCGCATTGAGGAGAATCCGCTCGACGGGCTTCGTCGTACCTACGTAATCGAGAATTTCGTCGATGAGGAGCTGCCCCTCCCTGTCCGGGTCACCCGCGTTGACGATGGAATCCGCTTCGTCGATGAGACTGCGAATAATTTCAAATTGCTCCCTTGCCGCCGATGAAACGAGAAGCTGCCACTTTTCGGGAATAATGGGCAGGTCCTGGGCACGCCATTTCTTAAAGGCCGCATCGTATACTTCCGGCTCGGCCTGCTGCAGAACGTGGCCGTACGCCCACGTAACGATACCGCCGCCCGTATAAATACAGCCGTTTCCCCGCCGCTGCGGACCGGGGAGGCACTTGGCCAGCTCCCGGGCCATGCTCGGTTTTTCGGCTATAAATACCTTCATACTTACCACACTTTCATCAGAAAAAAACGCTGTTTCTGTCCTTTGCCATTTCCGCCGCCGCCTTAATAACTCTTGCAAAAGAGGGCGGGATCCAGTCTTTTTGTAAATACAGGCCCAAATACCGTCCCAAAATAACGCCTTTATTACTGTACATCCAGGCAAAATAATACAGCTCCAGTTCCGCCGTATTGCGAGGGTTGACGTTGCATAAAAGGCGCGGTTTGTAATCGTGATAATCCAGATCCAATTTGCGGCACACTTTTTTCAGCATATCCGAAGTCACCCGGGAATGTTCTCCGCCGACCATATCGAAAATACGGTTCAGCTCCCGTTTTTTGCCGCAAGACAGCATCGTCTTGACCAAATCCATTTCAAAGCAGATTTCTTCCGTAAAATAAGTGTTTTCTTCGCCGCGGCGAAGCCTTTTAACGTCCGCATCATAGAGAGAAACGGTCGGGATTTTAAAGTACTGCAGCAACTTTCTGATCTTATCGATTGAGCTTTCGCCTCTCGCATTGATCAACGTAATGCCGTAATAATCAAAAGGAATCCCCATAGTTTTGCCGAAGAGGCCGAAGCACCCGTACTCCGTCTCCCCTTCGACGATAATCACGCTGCGTGAATATAAAGCCGCCTTTACTTCCGGAAAATGCATGATCAAATGTTTTTCTATTTCTCCGTTAAAATAAGCGACAGCACCGCAGGCAGCACAAACCTCATCTTTTCCGTTCCTGTAAAAGCGGATGATATTGCGATAGTCATCCACCAGCGAATCCGTCGAATGCGTAACGACTATCAACTGCCCGCGCAGGCCGTCGAGATCGAACAGCTTTTTCAAAATGTGAGAAAATGCGGGTTCCTCATTCCGCAGCAAGCGCTTGATATAATCCAAAACGGCGCGCTGCATATAGGGATGCAAATGGATCTCCGGCTCGTCGAAAGAAATAATAAGAGGTAAGAGCCGGCGTCCCTGCCCATCTACGATAACGGTCTGTTCAGTCCGTACATTCTGCCGATTCATCATATGGTAGATACGGCTGAGCAAATGCAGTGCGACAAGAGAAATGAATTTCACATTATCGGCCCGCGCTCTGTCCTGTCGCCCCAGCAGCTTTGATAAAAGCAAAATATTGATATAGTATGAGGAATCATAAACGCTTATCTGCTCTTCATGCTCGATAAACGCCTTAGCCGCTCCTATAATAGCCGGTTTATTTTCTCCTAAAACGGCGTACAGCTCTTCTTCCAGGGAACGATAGACATATGTCGGAACGGTATCATGTTCGGGATATAAAGCGGAATGACCGATATAGCGTACATGCCGTACTAAATGGAGCGGCAGCTCCGCGCCGCTCTCATCATCGAATAACCGAGGGTAAATATCCTCTATGTGCTGCTCCAGTCTGACGCGTATATACGAGCTGCGATCATCCGGCGTATCTTCATAAAATTCCTTTTCATTATTGAGCAGATTTATATCCAGCGTAATAATAACAGGCAATAAAGGATTGCGAAAATCCTTTTCATCCACTCCCGCACCGCTGCTGACGGAGCCGAGAAGATGCAGAAAGCCGCTCTTGCCTATATTATTCTCACCGACAAGATAATTGGCCACATGGTGGAATTTTATTTCAATATCACTGAAACTTCGGTAATTCCGGATCCTCATATAACGGATATACAAAATTAATCACCTGCTTATCGCACGTTCACACGGGCTGAACCGATTTCCCCGTCCTTATCATAACATGTTCCTTCATCTAAGCGTATCCCGTTTCTCCGCCAATGCTTCTTTATAGGTGAGAAAGCGTACGGAGATCGGCAAATCTCGAAGCAATTCCCGCACTTCCGCCGCCGTATCGGCAGTAGTCCGTAAAAAAGCAATTCCCCGTTTGCCGTCAAGGGCAGTCAGTACGCCTATATGATCAACGCCCTCCACAATCCTGTTGACAAAGGTCATCTGCGACGGCTCTATCTGAAAATAAACGTATTCTTCATATAACATGTAAGCCTCACAGTTTCCGCCGCATCATACCGCCCGCTTCAAGAGCGGCGTCCGTCTTCATATAGACGAGCTGCCGCGGATGACGGGCTGCATCCAGCTCATTGCCTTCCGCATCGGCAAGTGCCGTAACAACCGTTTTGACGAGCGGAAGACGGGGCAGGAGGAATTCCACTTCCTCTCCGACTTTAAAATGGTTGCGCTGCTCTATACAGACGGTCTTCGTCTTTTCGTCATAAGACTTGATGAAACCGATAAAATCATAGGTTTGTGTATTGCTCGACTTGCCGTATACCTGATCGTCCGCCGTGGGCTTGCCGAAATAAAAACCCGTTGTATAAGGACGATGGGAAATCTTTTCCAGTTCTTCCGTCCATTGCGGCCTGACCGTAAAATGTTCCGGATCCGCTTCATATGAATTCATCGCCTCACGGTAAACCTTGATGACCGTCGCCACGTAATGAAGGCTCTTCATGCGCCCTTCCACTTTGAGACTGGCAAAGCCGGCCCTGTAGAGCTCCGGCAGATACGGCAAGAGACAGAGATCTTTGGAATTAAATATATATGTCCCCCGTTCGTCTTCCATTACGGGAAAATACTCGCCCGGCCGCTTCTCTTCGACGAGATTGTATTTAAAACGGCAGCATTGAACACATTCACCGTGATTGGAGTCGCGCTCTTTTGTAAAATAATTGCTCAAAAGACATCGGCCCGAATAGGAAATGCACATGGCGCCATGGACGAATCCTTCCAAGTCGACATCCGTCTTGGCACTGATTTCACGCACATCTGAAAGAGGCACTTCCCGCGCCAACACAACCCGTTCGGCGCCGCAGTCCTGCCAGAATTTGACGGCCGACCAATTTGTCGTATTGGCCTGCGTCGAAATATGAACGGGAAGGGCCGGTGCCACTTCGCGGCAAAGGCGGAATATGCCGGGGTCCGCAATAAGGACGGCATCGGTATGAAGTTTTTCCAAATAACGCAAGTAATCGGGAAGCTCCTCAAAGTCCCTGTCCGACGGGAAAATATTAACAGTCACATATATCTTTTTCCCCTGTATATGGGCATAGTCTATAGCCTCTTTCAGCTCGTCCGGCGAAAAATTATCACTGAAGGCCCGCAGGCTGAAGGACGTGCCGCCCAGGTAAGCCGCATCCGCACCGTAGAGAAAGGCAAGCTTTAATTTTTCCATATTGCCTGCAGGCGCAAGTAATTCCATTTTTTTCATATTCAATCCTTCCGACGGGAAACGGTCATTCCGTCCCCGTTTTCAAACACGACGGTTTCAAAAAGCGCCTTATTGCCAACGAGTTCCAAAAACTCGCGCAGCCGCCTTACGGCCGTGCGGTGTTTATGAGGAAGCTCACCGTCCATATACATCATATCGTGATAACGTACATTGTCGGCGGCGATGACGGCACGCGCCGCCAAATGCGGCATGAGCAGCTTAAGCTGCCGTCCGTACTGCCCCTTCGGACCGTCGAGAAAGACGAAATCCCAAGGACCGCTCAAATCTTTGATTATCTCCGTCGCATCGCCTTGAAGAAGCGTAATTTTTTCGATATAAGGCGAACGGCCGAGAAAGGATTTTGCCCGCTCATAACGCTCCTCATCCAGCTCAATTGTCGTCAACGAGGCTTCGCCCTGCAAACACTCCAAGATGAGAAGTGCAGAGTAACCTATGCACGTCCCTATTTCCAAAATCCGCTGCGGCCGGGTTCGCCGTATAAGGTGCTGTAAAAGACTGACCTCTTCCGTGCGCAAAACGGGCAGCCCGTGAGCTGCCCCGTATGCTTTCATTTCTTCGCTTAACTTCGTCATGGTATATACCGGTGAACGTTGTTCATATGGTCTTCATAAGTCATGGCAAAATAATTATGACCTTCCTTATCGGCAACGAAATAAAAATAACTCGTCTCCGGCGCGTTCAGAACGGCTTCCATGCTCTTCAAACCGGGATTGCCGATAGGTCCCGGCGGCAGTCCCTCGTGGAGATACGTGTTGTACGGCGAATCGTAAGTGATTTCATCGAGGTTGTACGCGTACTTATGTGAGCCCATGGCATAGGAAACGCTTGCGTCCGACTGAAGCTTCATATCCCGCTTTAAACGGTTCAGGAAAACCGATGCGATAAGCGCCCTGTCGTCATCATACTTCGCTTCCTTTTCCACGAGGGACGCGATGGTGGTAAATTGGTAAATCGAATAACCCGTGGCAGCAATTTGTTTTTTCATACCGTCCGTCAAATGATTGTCATAGTTCTTAAGCATCATGCGTACCAAGTCATCTGCCGCCCCGCCATAATGGGGAAAATACGTATCCGGAAATAGAAAGCCTTCCGTAATATACGTAGTCTTTCTATTTCCTTTCATATAAGGATAGAGAAGATCCGCCTTATTTGCGGCAGCCAGAAATTCTTCTTCCGTCACGTTCGTGTTCGCCGCGACGACTTTCGCGATTTGCCTCACCGTATAGCCTTCGGGAATGACCAGGCGATAAGCCTCGGACTGACCGCTCGTCAGCTTGGCAATGACGGCATGCAGGCTCATGTCGGACTGAATCGTATATTCGCCGCGCTTCAAGTCGCCGGCCTGACCGGTCAGGAGCAGGGCAGCGCGGAAAAGCCCCGTACTCTCAATGAGTCCCGCCTCGGAAAGCTCATCGGCGATTTCGGCACCCGACATGTCCGCTTTGACTTCTATATACGCCTCTTTTGAGGTCTTCCAAAAGGCCGGCATGTAATATACGAGGGCCGCGCAAAGGACAATGAACGCAACCGCAGCACTTATAAATACGGCAGGACCGAGTTTGCCGCGCCCGCCTCCTTCACTGCCGGAACCGGCCGCCTTCTCCGTGAGTTGACGTGCCTTCCCCTCTATGTGTACAATCGTCTTATTATCCATAAACGGTATTATACATGAAAAACCTGCAGAATAAAAGGATACGCCTTCAGGCGCCCGTATTCTGCAGGCTTTTTGCATTCATTTGGTTTTACATTATCGCGAGGGCGACCATGTTCTGCTGCGCTGCGCAATCTGTTCGCTTTGTCTGTTCACTTCCTGCGTGCGTGCTTCCGTGTCGTATTCGGCCTGGGCCGCGTCTTTATCCGCCTTTAAGCGGGCCTCCGTTGCCGCGTCGAGTTTACCGTCTTTGCTTTCCTTTTTCGCCGTATCGTATGCCTTTACGGCCGTTTCCAGTTTTGCCGCCAACCGGGCAAGTCTTTCGGCGTCGGCCTTTTCGCGAACCTTTGATTCAAGCTGCACGTTCGGCATCGCGTGAACGTCCACGTACACTTCGAAGAGGCGGTTCCACGGCAAGGTGACTTCCACCGTCTGCGGGTCAACACCTAGATAAGTCTCGGCATAGCGCTGCAGTTCCAGTTTGGCAATGCCCTGAAGCTCACGCATGGTCGTCGGGTAATATCGTCTCAGTTTACCTGCTTCAATGGACTGCTGCATGCGGTAGAGGTAGCTGCGAATATTGGCCTGGTACACCCAGTTGTCGAGGTACTGCGTCGTCAGCATGCGCTTATGGGCATCGGCGCTCATATACTTGGACAAAATGCCCTGAGAAAGACCGTAGCCTACGGAATTGCTGGCCGTATTCCAGCCGTTGTAAGCCGTAAGGCGATACATCATCTTATCCTTGTAAAGGCCGTAAACGAGAGTATTGTCCGAGCCGTTGGAGAAAGCCATATCTACAATACTCACGGGAATGCCGTCATTGACGGCGCTTTCGATTTGTCCCAAAAACTCGCGCGTCGAGTCGAGCATAATGGGAAAGTTTTCAAAGCTTCCCGATTCGGACGTCGTCGTCGAAAGGGGCGTATTCACGGCCAAAAGCAAATCGGGGCGGCCCGTATCGGTAACTTCCCCGCCGACAGCTTCAATGTGCTCGGCAATAGTCTTGCCGATGGCCTGCCCGTCATAGGCGGGCACGGTTTTTTCACCGCCGCCGAGGGGGTAGATTATCGTAATCTTGGGATGATAATTATTGAAATCGTTGCTCGCCCGCGTAATCAACAGAAGACCGAGCTGATCCGCACCGGGGAAGGAGCCGAAAGCCGTCTTCGGCACGTCGGCGCTGCGCATTTCCAGGTACTTCGCTTCCAGTGCCGACTGGGTATGAGCCGAGTTGTCGTCATGACCCAGACTGAAATAGGTAAAAATGCCCTTCTTCGCATCGTCAATGAGACGGTAGTTGACGGACATATTCTTTTGCCGCCGTTCGTACCAGTCCTGCAGGTATTCAAGGGGTACACGGCGCATGAGGGCAAACCAGTTGGCCCGTTCTTCCGGCGTGAGAACATCCGTGTCCGCCTTGTTCTGCAAAGCCGCAAGCTCATAAATATCGCTGCCGAATTTTAAATAATAATCAGGTTCCACGCCCTGACCGCCGGCCCAAGGACTGCGCATAACCGTGCTGAAAGCGTAAATGGGCACGTGCATATACTTGGAATGCAGTGCTTCGACGCTGCTCAGACGGTTCATAAGAGTATGCATATCCAAGTTGTGCTTGCGTGAATCGACAAGACCGCCGTAAACGAGAGAGTCTACGGAAAGAACCATGGCATCCGCTTCGGCCGCATGCATTTCCACCCAGTCCATGAGCTGCTCCGGCGAACCGCGGAAGTTGGCTCCCGACAAATACTGCTCCGGCGGCGTAAGGACCGTATAGCCCGCGTCCTGAGCGGCCTTCACTGTATAGGCGCAGTCGACGGGACGATTATCCTGCGGTACATATAAAATAGTTTTGCCGTGTGAAAAAGCAGTTACGTTGGCCAATAAAACGGCGCAAACAACCGTTTTGAGCAAATTTGAAACCTTCACAATATCACTCCTGACTAGATGACGTACAAGTTGTTCCCATTATAGCAAATGCATGACAAAAGATGAATTTACAAGAACTGGTCGTGCCGTTTCCGCTTGATATGCGGCACGTCAAGTTTCGCCTTAATGGCGACGAACCGGCAGGAAACGGTAACGGCAAAGGATACGAGTGACGCAATTTCAAGCGGCCACTCAAAAGTATAAAGAATATAAAGCGTGAAAGATCCTAAAATAGAAGCCGTCGCGTAAACTTCGTGAATCAGGACGGTCGGCACTTTGCCGGCCAGGACATCGCGAATGATGCCGCCGCCGACAGCCGTAATGACGCCGAGGGTAATGCAGAGAACCCACAAGTTCGGCGCGTAGTATATGCCCGACAGGGTACCCGTAATTGTAAAAGATGCGAGGCCGATCGTGTCGCCTGCCAAATAAAGGTACAAGGAGCGGTGCATAATCTGCAGGCGCAGGTCCATGTCAAAGTAGCGCAGAATTATGGTCGTCGCGACGATGGCGCCTACAATAAGAAAGAAGTACAGACCGCTCTGCAGCGCTATGGGCGGCGTATGGCCCAACATGGTGTCACGTATAATGCCGCCGCCGACGGCAGTTACTGCGGCCAGAACAAATATACCGAATAAATCCATTCGCCTGGACACTGCCACCAGTATACCGGAAACGGAAAATGCCAGAGTTCCTAAAATATCAAAAATCTGCCACCAAATAGCTTCCATGTACTCCTGAAATCCTTTCCGTTTATATAATGGCGAGTAACCGTGCCGCTGTTACGTATTATACAATTCTTTTCGGTCTTTCGCAAAATTTTACCGCCCCTATACAATTGCCTTCTCCCCTTTTCGTCTTGTACAATGGATAGTACAGAACGGAGAGGATTGTATGACAAAAGATGAATTTTATATGGGAAAGGCCCTGGAAGAGGCAAAATCAGCCGCTGCCAAGGGCGAAGTCCCGATCGGCGCCGTCATTATTTATAAGAAGAAAACCGTTGCACACGCCCACAACCTGCGCGAGACCATGCCTTCCGCCACGGCCCACGCGGAGCTCCTGGCCATCGAAGAGGCTTGCCGCGTCCTCGGCCGCTGGCGCCTTACGGGCTGCACGCTTTACGTCACGGCCGAACCCTGCCCCATGTGTGCCGGCGCCATAGTCAACAGCCGCTTGGACCGCGTCGTCTACGGTTGTGCCGACACGAAGGGCGGCGGTTGCCGCTCGCTTTTTACGATTGCCGACGATGAGCGCTTAAATCACAGAGCGGCAGTCACTGCAGGCGTCCGGGAAACGGAATGTGCCGCCTTATTAAAAAATTTTTTCAAGCAAAAACGTCTTGCCGATACGCAAAAACAGGGTCCGGAATAATTCCGGACCCTGTTCCGATATAGTTTAGATAAGCATTTGGCCGAAGTAAGTAATAAGACCGGCGAGAATAATGAAAGCAATGAGATACGGCAATGCAACCTTCATGATTTCGCTTTCCTTACCGTATATGTCTTTATCGACAACGCCGACAGCACCGATGGCAATAGCGATACTCTGAGGCGACAGCATCTTGCCTATACCGGCACCGGCGGAGTTTGCCGCAGCGAGCCAAATCGGGCTGGCGCCGGGAATATCGGCAGCGGCAGCAGTCTGCAGCAGACCGAACAGCACATTACTGTTCGTACCGGAACCGGTAATGAAGGCGCCGAGAGCACCGGCAACAGGTGCAAAGGCGGGATATGCCGTTCCCGTCGCGGCAACGAGCGCTTTGGCGATACTGCCGGTCATACCGCTGTATGCCATGAGTTTTGCCGTAATAACGACAGTAATAATCGTAAGGAACGTGTAGCGGAGATTCTTCATCGTTTCGCTGAATTTACCGAATATTTCACCGAAAGACGCGCCTTGATACTTACCGCCGAGAATAGCCGCGAGAATAATCATGATACCCGGCGTTGCAATCCATACAAAAGTATACGGTTTCGCACCGACAGCGGAGTAAATTTGAACGGATGTTTTAATGGAGCTGAGCGGACCGTTAATAACCGGAACCAGTTTGGACGTGATAATGAGGAATACGAAAATCAGGATAAAAATCATGGCCGCTTTCACACCGGCAGAGAATGATACCGGCTGCGTCTGAATATCCATAGCATATTCGGGATCGTTTGTTTTAAAAATTTTCGAGTAAATAATGATAACGCCCATAATGATGATGGACGGCAGCATAACGGCCAATTCAGGCCCGAGCGTTGCGGAAATCAAGTATTCCGGAACGACCAGTGCAAGGCCTGCCAGCAGGGTCACAAAGAAAACGCCCTTCAGCGCACGTACGGAACCGCCTATAACGATTACCATGAAGAAAGGGCAAAGAATATCGAGAAGGCCGAGCTGAGTCGTAATATACGTTGCCAATTGGATAGGATCGAGATCCGTAAGTGCCGCCAATGTCGTCGTCGGAATACCGATAGAACCGAATGTCGTCGGCACCGTGTTGGCAATAAGGCAGGCCAGAATGGAACGAATCGGATTAAAACCCAAACCGACGAGTATGCTGGCAGGGATGGCAACCGCCGTTCCGAACCCCGCCATACCTTCCATGAAAGCGCCGAAGCCCCAGCCTATGAGGACGGCAAGGATACGTTTGTCATTGCTGACCGTCGTCAACATTTGTTTAATGACGTCCATACTCTTCGTATAAACGGTCAGATTATACGCAAAAATTGCTGCCACGATAACCAATAAAATCGGCCATACTGCCAAGGCAACACCTTCCAGTGCGGCAGTTCCCGCATTCAGCGCAGGCATATCAAAGGCATATACGGCTATAACAGCCGCAATAACGGCTGCAATCGGGCAAGCCTTATAACCGGGAATCTTTAAAAATCCGAGACCGATAACCAGCCAAATTATCGGCAGCAATGCTAAAAACACCATTTCTTATCAACCCTTTCCCTGTGTAAGTTCGCGTGTTCGGAACGGGCAAGCAATTTTACGTAAAGCATAAAAACCGACTGAAAAATATTGTTCCCTGCCTGTTGTCACGCTTTTCTCAGTGTAGACCGTTCAAGTAATCAGTCCTATCACATTATAGTATAATAACTGCCGGGAATAAAGTATTATTCCAAAAAACAGCATGTTTTTTGCAGTAATGACTTTCAGGGATAGGTTAACAAAAAAAAGAGATGCAGGCCGCAAAAAACCTGCATCATCTTCTCAGGCCTCCAAAGCCTTTATCAATAATTCATTAACCGCTGCCGGATTGGCCCGGCCCTTTGTCTCTTTCATGACCTGCCCGACAAGAAAACCGACGGCCTTCTTCTTGCCTGCCTTATAATCCGCTGCCGATTGAGGATTGGCAGCAACAATTTTTGTAATGATTTCTTCCAGTGCGCCTGTGTCGCTGATTTGGACGAGGCCCTGCTCTTCCACGACAACAGCGGCTTTTTTGCCGGACTGCCACATTTCGGTCAATACCTTCTTGGCAATTTTCCCGGAAATAGTGCCCTTGTTTATGAGGATAATCAATTCCGCCAAATTTCCCGGCGGTATGGGCGATTGCTCTATGGGTACACCGCCTTCATTCCGGAGTTTGGCAAGGTCACCGAGCATCCAGTTGGACACGAGTTTCGCATCGGCACCGGCCGCAACGGCGGCTTCAAAGTAATCGGCCGTCCCTTTTTCGAGTGTCAGCAAGTCGGCGTCATACTCAGGCAGAGTCAGGTCCGTAACAAAACGCCGCTTCCGGGAATCGGGCATTTCCGGAAGTTCCCTGCGTACTTCTTCAATCCATTCTTGTGAAATATCGAGGGGAATCAAATCCGGTTCAGGGAAGTAACGGTAGTCGTCGGAGCCTTCCTTAACGCGTTGGCTGAAGGTAACTCCCTTTGCTTCATCCCAACCGCGCGTTTCCTGCACGATCGTGCCTCCCTCTTCCAAGACCCGTGCCTGGCGAACCGCTTCGTATTCGATGCCCTTTTGCACTCCCGTCAAGGAATTGATGTTTTTGATTTCCGCCTTCGTGCCGAGCTTGTCCGAGCCGACGGGGCGAACGGAGATGTTGGCATCACAACGCATGCTGCCTTCTTCAAGACGGCAATCGGAGACTTCCAGATACTGAATGACGGAGCGTAATTTTTCCAGGTACGCCCGCGCTTCTTCGCCGCTGCGGATATCCGGTTCCGAAACGATTTCCAAGAGGGGCACGCCCGTCCGGTTGTAGTCGACGTTGGACGATTCGGACGTATTGATGGTGGCGCCGCTATGCACGAGTTTGCCCGCGTCCTCCTCCATGTGGATACGCGTCAGGCGAATACGGCGCTGCTCACCGTTTACTTCAATGTCCACATAGCCGTTCAAACAAATGGGCATGTCGAACTGAGACGTTTGGAAGTTCTTCGGCAAGTCCGGGTAATAATAATTTTTCCGGTCAAATTTGTTGTGCAACAAAATATCACAGTGCAGAGCCAATCCGACTTTAATGGCGTAGTGTACCACCTCTTTGTTAAGGACGGGCAAACACCCCGGCAGACCGAGGCAAACCGGGCAGACATGCGTATTCGGTTCAGCGCCGAATGCGGTGCTGCAGCCGCAGAATATTTTTGTTTTCGTCTTTAATTCCGTGTGGACTTCCAATCCGATGACTGCTTCATATTTCATTAGATTTCCACCTCTCCCGTCGGAAAGGACCGGCACAAATCCGTCCGTTCCTGTTCAAATGTATATGCTGCGCGCAGCAGTGTTTCTTCATCAAGGGCCTTGCCTATGAGCTGCATGCCCACGGGCAGGCCGTTCTTGTAGCCGCAGGGAATGCTGATCCCCGGCAGTCCGGCAAGGTTGACGGTGACCGTGCACACATCTCCCAGGTACATGGACAGGGGGTTTTCTTTGTTTTTGCCGATTTCAAAGGCCGTATCCGGTGCCGTCGGCGTAAGAAGAATATCGCATTGAGACAGGGCCTTGTCGTAGTCCTGCCTGACCAGCGTGCGTACCTTCATGGCGCGCAGATAATATGCGTCATAGTAGCCGGCACTGAGCACATACGTACCCAGGAGAATGCGCCGCTTGACTTCCGGCCCGAACCCTTCGGATCGGGTCTTGCAGTACATGTCGACAATATCCTTGCCGGGCACGCGCATGCCGAAGCCGACGCCGTCATAACGGCCCAGGTTGGAACTCGCTTCGGCCGGGGCGATAATGTAGTAAGCCGCCAGGCCGTATTTCATATTCGGCATCTTAACGGTGATGATTTGCGCCCCCAATTTTTTATATGTCTCAATGGCGTCATCCAATATTTTACGGCATTCCGTATCGAGGCCTTCGCCGAAGAACTCTTCAGGTATACCGATTTTCATACCCTTCACATCATTGACAAGGGCTTTTTTATAATCCTTCGCCCCTTGCGGCACGGAGGTGGAGTCCTTTTTGTCGTAACCTGCAATAGCGTTCAACATGACGGCGCAATCCTCCACGTCGTTTGTAAAACAACCGATTTGGTCGAGAGATGACGCAAAGGCGATGAGACCGTAACGGGACACGAGACCGTACGTCGGCTTTAAGCCGACAACGCCGCAGTATGCCGCAGGCTGGCGCACGGAACCGCCCGTATCGGAACCGAGGCTCCAAACGACTTCTCCCGCCGCAACGGCAGCGGCCGAGCCGCCGGAAGAGCCGCCGGGGACGTATTTCGCGTTCCACGGATTCGTCGTCACCTGAAAAGCCGAGTTTTCCGTCGAGCTGCCCATGGCAAATTCGTCCATATTCGTCTTGCCCAGACTTACATAGTCAAGGGCATTCAGCTTTTCTATAACTGTCGCATCATAAGGAGAACGGTAGGAAGCGAGCATTTTTGATGCACACGTAACCTGCTGCCCTTTGACGCAAATATTATCCTTTATAGCGCCGGGTATACCGGCGAAGTCGGCAATCGCTTCGCCGGCGGCGATTTTCTTATCTGTCAGTGCAGCCGCCTCCAAGGCAAAACCGCGATTATCCGAAAGAAACGCTTTGACAGTCGGCTCCAACCGATCTTTGCGGGCAATAAATTTTTCCGTCAGCTCGACTGCCGAAATTTCTCCCTTTACGAGTTTATCATGTAAGGAATGAATAGTAACGGGTTTCACAATACTCCTCCTTAGTCCTGGATAACCTTAGGCACTTTAAAGTACCCGTTTTCCGCTTCCGGCGCATTTTGTAACGCTTTTTCATTAGATAAGGATTCATGAGGCACATCGTCACGCATAACATTGGACAAAGCTACGGCATGTGCCGTCGGCTCAATATTTTCAATATTCGCCTGTTCGATAAGTTCCATGTACGATAAAATATCACTCAGCTGTTTTTCTACGGCTTCCACTCGTTCCGGAGCAAATTCCAACCGCGATAATAAGGCGATTTTCTTTACTTCTTCCGCACTGATTTTCATGGGAACACTCCTTATTACTAGAAATATATATCATAATTGTTTATTATATCATAAAGCAGCCGGCCTATAAGAATTTATTCCCGCTGCAGCCAAGCGACGAATTCTTCTTCCGATATAACGGGCGTGCCTAAAGCCTGCGCTTTTTCGTACTTGCTTCCCGGTTCGGTACCGGCGACGACGAGCGTCGTCTTGCCCGTAACGGAACCGGTACATTTGCCGCCGCGGTTTTCTACGGCCCGCTGTGCTTCTTTGCGGCTCATCGTTTCCAGCCTGCCCGTAAGCACGACAATTTCTCCGCTGAAAGAGGTTCCTTCGGCAATCTTTTTTTCTGCGGTCAAATCCACCCCGGCAGCACCGAGACGTCGTACCAGATCCTGATTATCGGTATTTACAAACCATGCCCGAACCGATTCGGCAATCCGCGGGCCGATTTCATCAACGGCCGTAAGTTCTTCCAACGACGCATCGGCCAAGGCTTCAACGGAACCGAAACGGTTTGCCAGAATACGCCCCGCCTTGGCGCCGACAAAGCGGATGCCCAAGGCGAAAAGTACGCGCGCAAGGCCGACATGCTTACTTTCTTCGACTGCCTGTAATAAATTGTCCGCCGATTTTTCACCGAATCCGTCCAAGACCGTTAACTCGTCTTTTTCCAAAGCATAAATATCGGCTACATCATGAATAAGACGCCGTTCGAGAAGCTGCCTGACAATAGCGCTGCCGAGGCCGTCGATATTCATGGCGTCACGCGAGACGAAATGGGCCACTTTTTCGGCAATAACAGCCGGACACTGCGGGTTGACGCAGCGCGTAGCCACCTCGCCTTCCCGCCGTACAACGGGCTCTCCGCAACCGGGACAACGGGCCGGCATGACAAAGATTTCTTCCGCCCCGGTCCGTGCCGCCGGGACGGGACCGATTACTTCCGGTATGATTTCGCCGGCCTTTTGGATGATGACGGTATCGCCGATGCGAATATCTTTTTCTGCAATATAGTCTTCATTATGCAGGGTCGCCCGCTTGACCGTCGTCCCGGCCAGGCGGACGGGCTCAAGATCCGCAGCCGGCGTCAAGACGCCCGTTCTGCCGACGGTAACGGAAATACCGAGAACTTTCGTCTCCGCCCGTTCGGGCGGGAATTTATAGGCAATAGCCCATTTGGGAATTTTGACCGTATTTCCCAGCCGTTCCTGCTGAGCGAAAGAATTTACTTTCACAACTATGCCGTCCGTCGCGTAAGGCAACGTATTGCGCCGCTTGTCCCAGGTGTGAATGAAAGCGATTACCTCTTCCATATTGTCAAAGGTCTTATGCTCTTTGTTGACATGAAAACGGAAAGCCTTCAAATCATCCAGGAGCTCTTCCTGGCTCTTAATGTCGATGCCTGCAGTACCGCCGACGGCATAGGCGAAGAACGAGAGTTTTCGCTGCGCCGTAATCTGCGGATCCAACTGCCGTAAGGAACCGGCTGCGGCATTGCGCGGGTTGGCAAAGGGTTCAAGCTCATCTTCCACGCGTTGCTTATTGAGTGCGTCAAAGGCACTTACAGGCATATACACTTCGCCGCGGATTTCAAGATGCGGCGAAGCACTGTTTATCTTTAAAGGTATCGTCTTAATGGTGCGAATATTGGCGGTCACATCTTCCCCTACGATACCGTCGCCGCGCGTAACGCCGCGGACGAAAATGCCGTTTTCGTAAATAAGGTTGATCGCCAGACCGTCTATTTTAAGCTCCACTACGTACTGCGGCGCTTCTTCTCCCAAGTCGGCACGGACGCGGCGATCAAATTCGCGCAGCTCATCGTCGTTGAACACGTCACCCAGGCTGAGCATGGGCCGGTCGTGCGTATACTTATTGAAGCCGCCGGAGATCTTATGGCCTACACGCTGCGTCGGCGAATCGGCCGTAATCCATTCGGGGTGGGCGCCTTCAATCGTCTCCAGTTCGCGATACAGCATATCATAATCGTAGTCCGATATGGTCGGTTTATCGAGCGTATAGTACTGATAGCTGTAAAAATCAAGCTTTTCCTTCAGCTCCTGTAACCGGTCATAAGTCTTGTCCTGTTCCATAAATACTCCCTTCTTACATTTTTTCAAGAGGCGCGTATTGAGCTACAACCTGGCGCACCCCCTTCGTCGGAAACGCTATTTTCAGCTGCATGCCGGCGCCTGCGCCCATGACTTCCCGTACCGTGCCGACGCCCCATACTTTGTGACGCACCTTGTCACCGGCCCGCCACTCTTTATCTGTATTGCGGACTTTCGGCAAATTTGAGGTCACCTCTTTGGTCAGGATGGAAACGCGCTGCCTGCCCGGCATCCGTCCGTCCCGCTGAGGCATGGCGGCCTTGCGCTTATACTCTTCTACAAGCTCTTCAGGTATTTCCCGCAAAAAGCGGCTGGGCAAATACGCCGACACGCGGCCGTACATGGTACGCGTCGATGCGTTCGTCACGTAAAGCTGTTTTTCGGCACGCGTAATGCCGACGTAGGCAAGACGCCGTTCTTCCTCGATTTGTGCCGTGTCCATAAGAGTACGGCTGTGCGGGAACAGGCCTTCGTCAAGTCCCGCCAGAAAGACGACAGGAAATTCCAGTCCCTTTGCGGAGTGAAGCGTCATGAGCGTAACCTTGGAGGCCGTGCTTTCAAACTCGTCCAAGTCGCTGACGAGAGCGATATTTTCCAGAAAATCCTGCAAATTACCGTTTTCATTCGTATCCATATAGTCTTTGGCAACGGAAAGAAATTCGCCTACATTGTCACGACGGCTCTCTCCTTGAGGATCATGCTCCGCTTCCCTGTCGAGCATGTCACCGTAACCCGTATCCTTGATGACATGCTCTATCAGCGTCAGGACGTCCCATTCGCCTACATGCTCCAAAAGACCGAAAATAAGGGTCGCAAAATCCTCAAGGGCTGTTTTTACCCGCTTCGTCACGGGCAGCTCGTCCGGCGTCGACAGGGCTTCAAAGAGGGAGATACCGCTTTCTTCGGCATAGTCCGTCAAATGTTCGATTGAAGCGGCGCCGATACTTCGCTTGGGCACGTTTAAAATACGCACGAGACTCAAGCTGTCTTCGGGATTACAGAGAAGCCTTAAGTAGGCGAGAACGTCCTTTATTTCCTTGCGGTCATAAAACTTCGTCCCCCCTACCATCGTATAGGGAATACCGTAGCGAATAAGTTTTTCTTCCAAGACGCGGGACTGAGAGTTCGTACGGAATAAAACAGCCATGTGCCCGTAAGGATCGCCTTCAATTTGATGGCGGTTGTAAATGACGCCGGCAATGTAATCGGCCTCATCGTGCTCCGTCTGGGCGTGATAGTAAACAACTTTGCGGCCTTCGGGATTTTCCGTCCATAAGTCCTTCTTCAGCCGCTCCGCGTTATTGGCGATAACCGCATTGGCCGCACGCAGAACTACCTTCGTAGAACGGTAATTTTGTTCCAAACGAATAGTAATGCCGTCCGGGTAGTCACGCATAAAGTTCATAATATTGCGAATATCCGCGCCGCGCCAAGCGTAAATACTCTGATCCGCATCACCGACGACGCAAATATTGCGCCACTTTGCGGCGAGCAGCTTCGTCAGCACGTATTGCGCTTCATTCGTATCCTGATATTCGTCAACGAGAATATATTGAAAGCGGTCCTGATACTTTTCCCTCACGTCCTGCCGTTCCTGCAGAATTCGCACGGTCAGACGAAGGAGGTCGTCAAAATCAAGGGCGTTGTTTTCTTTTAACTTCTTCTCATACAAAAGGTATGCTTCGGCCACCTTCCGCTCGTAAAAATCACCGGCCCGCGCGGCATATTCTTCAGCCGACAGAAGCGCATTCTTCGCCCCTGAAACGGCAGCTAGCACATTGCGCGGCGGGAACTGCTTGTCGTCGAGATTAAGATCTTTCAGGCAGTTCTTCATGAGCGTCAACTGGTCCGACGCGTCGTAAATAGTAAAGTTTTTACTGTAACCGCCAAAGCCGTCGATTTCCATGCGCAGCAATCTGGCGCAGAAAGAGTGGAACGTACTGATCCAAATGCGTTCCGCTTCGACACCGACGAGATTCTGTACGCGTTCAGCCATTTCTTTGGCCGCTTTGTTTGTAAAGGTAATGGCTAAAATACGGTACGGTTTAACACCAGACTCCAACAAATGCGCAATGCGGCAGGTCAGAACCTTCGTCTTGCCCGAGCCGGCCCCGGCCGTTACGGACAAAGGGCCTTCCGTGTGCATGACTGCAGCCAGCTGTCTTTCATTTAATGTATCATAAACGGGATTCATATCCTTCCCTCTCCCCAGTTACAGATAAAAAGACCCACACCGTCATGATGAGGGTCTTTGTCACGGCAAGCACCTTACATGGAAGATAAGATTTGCGGAATAATCTGCTTTTTACGGCTCATGACACCGGGCAAGTACACTTCGCTGTCAAGGACGTCTTTGTCGAAGGCCTTGGCCACGACGCCGTCCATATTGCCGGCGTAAACGAGATTCGTCGCTTCATCGATGATGCTCGTAATCATGAGAAATGACGCAATATAGCCGTTATCGGCGCGCAGTTTCTCCAAAGCATTGAGCAGGACCTGTTTTTGCGCCAACAAATCGGTCGTATCCATGACCTGTACCTGCGCGACCGTAAAGGTTTGGCCGTTGCCGTTAAATTCCTTCATGTCGTTGCGGACGATCTGGTCCGGCGTAAGGTCGGACACGTTGGCTCCGGCCTTGAGCATTTCCATTCCGTATTCCGCAATATCCACACCGGCAATGGCCGCAAGCTTTTCCGCTGCAGCCTTGTCGAGCTCCGTACACGTAGGCGAACGGAAGAGGACCGTATCGGAAATAATGGCCGAAAGGAGAAGCCCGGCCACCTCTTTAGGGATCTCGATACCCGCTTCGGCATACAAATCCGTTACCAGTGTTGCGGAGCAGCCGACCGGACGGAAGTAAATGAAAATAGGACCGTCCGTGGCGAGCGTACCGCCAATGCGGTGATGGTCGACGACGCCGACGATTTCCGCTTCGTCAATACCGTCAATAATCTGCTTCTTTTCGTTGTGGTCGACGAGGAAGACCTTCTTCTTCGCCGCTTTGGCAATGCAGTCGGCGCAAACAACACCTATGTACTTTGTGCCGTCGACGACGACATATCGCCCCGTTTCCGGAACGTCATGACCGTTATCGGACGGTGCGAATACCGTTTTCGCCTCATGTATCAAATCTTTGACCATGGCGAGTTCCTGACCTGTTACGGTCTTGATAAATTCTTCCGCCAGGGCGACGCGGTCCAAGAGGCCGACAAACGCACCGCCCGTAACGACGGGAGCAAAATCAAAGCCCTCATGACTTTCAAACCAAAGGGCCGCGTCTTTTAGGGATGCTTCCGTCGTAAGCGGCGCTACATCACGGTGAACGGCGTCTCCGATTTTAATGTAAAAATCCGTTACAATCGGTTGGGGCATGACATTGAAATAATTCAAGGCAAAGGCCGTTTCCTTATTAATATCGCCTGCCCGTACGGCAAGTGCGTTTATTCCCTGTAATTGTTTTAAGCGCGCCAATGCATAAGAAGAGCAAATCGTATCCGTATCGGGGCTCTTATGACCGGTTACCAAGATTTGTTCAGACACGTAAATCACCTCATCATTTCCTGTAATATATGGTATAAATTATAGCACAGCCGCCCTGCAAATACTAGAAAACCCGTACGCTTCAAGCGAGCAACTGTCGATATGTCCCATATTCATTAATCAACGATCATTACAAAGCCGACTGTTGTTTTCCCGCTTCTTTACTATTTTTCCACATATAAGCGCGAAGATTAAAAAAGGTTTGTCCTCCTTGCCTTTCAGGAAAAAGAAAAAAGAGACCCGGATAACCGAATCTCTTTCTCTTGATTTCTTATCTGCGTTCCCGAATACGGGCCGCCTTGCCTGTAAGACCGCGAAGATAATGAAGCTTCGCACGACGAACAATACCGCGACGGGAAACTTCGATTTTTGCAAGTCTCGGAGAATGAACGAGGAAGGTACGCTCTACGCCTACACCGTAAGAAAGACGACGAACCGTAAACGTTTCGCGAACACCGCCGTTTTGGCGGCCGATTACAACGCCTTCAAACACCTGAATACGTTCACGACTGCCTTCAACGACCTTTACGTGAACCTTTACGGTGTCACCGGGGCGGAATTTAGGGATATCCGTGCGAAGCTGTTCCTGTTCAAGTACACTGATTACATTCATTTTTTTCTTTCCTCCTATAAGACATTCGTGTCTACCGTTACCGCCGCTTTCACGGTAATCGTCTGACCGTACAGAGGAATGCCCAGATTAACGTAGATATTTTACCACGGCGCGGCAAGAAATTGCAACCTGAATTTTTACTTATTTACCCGTATAAACGGCACCTGTCGGAATGAAAGATGCCTGCATATGAGTACAATAGGCATCGTACGTCGCTTTTTCTTTTACCGGATAGACGACGGAAAACGACGTGTATGTGCCGTTGTCGTTGACGCAGACGGCTTCGTAATAGACCTTATCCTTCTTTACCCATGAAATAACGTAGCTCTTGTCGGTCAGTTCGTTCTTCGTAAGGGTCGGATTACCGTTTCTGCTCAAGTCAATGCGGTACAGCTGAGCAGCCGTAAAATTCATCATATTTTTTGTGCCGTACACGGATATGACCGCATGTGCCTGCGGGTCCTGAAAATAGCAACCGTCGCCGGACGACGTGGGCTCCACATCGGATGCGGCGTCGGGAATATCGAGGGAGTAGCCGAAGGGTTCATTATAGTATGTTCTATACCCTGCCGTCTGTGACGACATCAGGATAACCTCCACGTCGACCATGCCCCGGCCGTATCCCGGTGCGGACGCGGCCATGACACCGCCCGTACCGACAACGGCAACGGCGGCCAATAAAAGTACCGTCTTTTTAAGATTCATCATATACCTCCTCTTTGCGTAAATATTTAGGACAACCTTTTAATATCACCCATGGGCCGAATCAAATCAAAGGTCTTTGTAAGCAAATGAATGCGGTTGTTTTTAACGGCTTCGTCTTCATGCATGACGAGAACTCTGTCGAGAAAGGCATTAATCTGAGGGACGGCCTTCTTCAAAATTTCAACGGCCGTCCCGTAGTCGTAAACGGCATAGGCCGCCGCAAGGGGATCGGCCAAATTCAGGCAGGCATCGTAGAGGCTCTTTTCTTCTTCCGTTTCAAAGAGCGCCGGCTCAATGTCCGCTGTAACCGTATCTTTTACCATATTTCCTACACGTGTGTATGCCTGCAGCAATTCTTCCTGCACAAGAATATCTGCGTCCCGCAGTGCCGCAGCGCGCTTGAGAGCGGCCGCCGCATTAAGTGAATCATCCTGAAGGACGCAGTCAATGAGACGGTAGTCAAAGCCCATATCCTGCAAAATATTCTTTAAGCGGAGCGTAAAGTACTCGTGCAGACTTGCCGTCACGTCCGCCCGGTTTTCCGCCGGCGTACCCAGAGCTTCCAAAATAAAGGCAAACACTTCATCGCAGTTGAGGTTCCAGCCTGCATCCAAAATGATATTGAGCGTACCGATGGTCTGGCGCCGCAGGGCGAAGGGATCCTGTGAACCCGTCGGAACGAGACTCATGCTGAATGAACCCGTAATGGTGTCAAACTTGTCGGCTATGCTGAGGATCATGCCCAAGGTCGTGTGCGGCAGCTCGTCGCCGGCAAAGCGCGGCAAATATTGTTCATACAAGGCTGCAGCAATTTCCGGTGTTTCCCCGTCAAGGAGGGCATATTCACTGCCCATAATGCCTTGGAGCTCCGTAAATTCCTGAACCATTTGCGTGAGCAGGTCCGTCTTGGCGAGCATGGAGGCACGTGTCAATTCTTCACTGTCCAAAGGAAGGTCCAGTTTATTTTTCAAAAATTCCGTAATCGCTGTCAGGCGCTGCGCCTTGTCGTGCAAGGTGCCGAGGCCGTCTTGGAAGACGATTTTCCGTAAATCGTCCACGCGGTCCGCCAGCCTTTTCTTTCTGTCTTCGGTAAAGAAAAACTCCGCATCGGCCAAACGCGCGCGCAGAACCCGTTCATTGCCGTGCCGTACCGTTTCCAAATGAGCCGCATCGCCGTTTCGGACGGTGAGAAAGCGATTCATCAAATTGCCTGTGCCGTCACGCATAGGAAAATAGCGCTGATGGTCCTTCATGGGCGTAATAACTGCCGCTTCGGGAAGTTTCAAATATTTTTCATCGAAGGTACCGCACAGGGGTGTCGGATACTCGACGAGGTAAACCACCTCTTCCAAAAGGTCTTCGTCCATAATGACGGTGCCGCCTTCTTGTATCGCCAAATCCGTCAGGCCCTGCAAAATAAGCTCTTTTCGTTCTGCCGGGTCGACGATGAGAAAATGCTCCCGCGCAGCCGTTTCATAGCCGGCGGGTTCAGCGATTTCAAAGTCGCCGCTGCCGAGGAAGCGGTGACCGCGGCTGACACGACCGGATTTTACGTGCGCAATTTCAAAGGGGATGACGTCCGTCCCGTAAAGGGCTGCGATCCAACGAATAGGACGGGCGAAGCGCACCGTCTCGTTACCCCAGAGCATGCTCTTCGGAAAGGTTAAAGAGAGAACGAGGGACTTGAGCATTTCCGGCAATAAATCTGCCGTTTTCTTGCCTACTGTCGTCACATCGGCATAAATATAACCGTCCTCGACTATGAGATCGGCCACGGCGATGTTATGTCCCCGCGCGAAACCGATGGCAGCCTTTGTCGGTCTGCCGTCGCCGTCAAAAGCGATTTTAGCGGAAGGACCCTTATTTTTTGCGAAAACATCTGCCTGTTTTTCCGCAATACCTTCTATGCGGAGAGCCAACCGCCGCGGCGTTCCCATCGTGCGAATATCTTTATAAGCAATATGGGCTTCCGTCAATTGGGCGGCAGCCGCTTCTTTTAACTGCTGCAGCGCGCCCGGCATATAATGGGCCGGCAGTTCTTCCGTACCGATTTCCAATAATACGTCTTTATTCATTTATCGTCCCTCCTTCAACATGGGGAATCCCAGTTTCTCACGTTCCGACAAGTAGGCTTTGGCACAGGCCCGCGCCATGCTGCGGACGCGGCCGATAAAGGCGGCCCGTTCGCTCACGCTGATGGCGCCGCGGGCGTCGAGAAGATTGAAGGCATGCGAACATTTAAGGACATAATCATATGCCGGCAGGACCCGGCCCGCGTCAATAACGCGCAGCGCTTCTCTTTCATATGTATCAAAAAGACGGAAAAGCATATCCGCATCGCTCAGCTCAAAAGCATATACGGACTGCTCCACTTCGTTTTGATGAAAAATATCGCCGTATGTAACGCCTGCCGTCCATTCTAGATCGTACACGTTTTCCACACCTTGAATGTACATGGCAAGTCGTTCCATACCATATGTAATTTCCGATGAAACCGGCCGTACATCGATGCCGCCGACTTGCTGAAAGTATGTGAACTGCGTGATTTCCATACCGTCGAGCCATACTTCCCAACCGAGCCCCCATGCACCCAAGGTCGGCGACTCCCAGTTGTCTTCGACAAAACGGATGTCGTGCTCCTGCGGATTAATGCCCAATACCTCCAAGCTCTGCAAATAAAGCTCCTGAATGTTATCGGGTGACGGTTTGCAAATAACCTGGAACTGATGATGCTGGTACAGACGGTTCGGATTATCGCCGTACCGTCCGTCTGCAGGGCGACGGGACGGTTCCACGTATGCCACGTGCCACGGTTCCGGACCGAGAGCCCGCAAAAACGTGGCCGGGTTCATCGTACCCGCTCCCTTTTCCACGTCATAAGGCTCCTGAATAATGCAGCCTTGAGAGGACCAGAATTTTTTCAACGCAAAAATCATATCTTGAAAATTCATGCTTTTACCTCCTGACAAAAAAAGCCCCTGCAACACGCTGTGTGTTACAGGGACGAGTATATTGCTTACCCGCGGTTCCACCCCGATTGGCCCGAAGACCCTCTCATGTATACCATCGGCCATACACATCCGCACGGACTTCCTGCCGCAGCCTTCAGAGCGCCTTCGACACATCGGTAAGCTCTCACTCTCCTTACCTCGCTGACAGAGTCTACTTATTCTCCTGCATCGCTGTGGTTTTATAATAGCAAAAGGCCCCGTATAAAGTCAATACAATGCCTATTTCAGTCCGATTCCTTCTTTTTCGACAGCCTGCGTCACAATACTGTCAATGTCGGCCATGTCCGCTTCTTTAATATCCGGTCCGGCTACAACCGTCGCCTGCGGCGCCAATTTTTGCACGGCCTCCGCCGTATCGCCGGCACCGCTGTTATACGAATCGGATACGGTAATTACCTTTTTCCCGGCCAAGTTCGTTTCTGCAAGGAACGTATTGAGAGCTTGCGGCAGTTCGCCCCACCAAATAGGATATATGAAAATAACCGTATCGTAATCGCTTATATCATCGATTTTTGTAGACACGCCCACTTTCGTGTTGTTGTCCAATTCTTCCTTGCCCGTATCCGTCGCTTCTTCATATTTGGAGGAGTAAGCCTTATCGGCCCGTATGGAGAAAATATCACCGCCTGTTTTTTCGGCGAATGTCCTGGCAATAACGGCATTGTTGCCGACCATTTCATTTTTGTCGAGTTTAACGCTGGCAGCCGTCAAAATATCATACTGATCCGAATGGACCGGCTTACCGCCCGTATTTTCGACGTACGAGAAATATGCAATCAATATTTTCTGTCTATTATTTTCGCTCCTCACCAAGCCGGGCTGTACGCTTGCAATCTTCGCATCGCTGATGCTCGTCGCTTCCTTAGGATTTTCGGCAGCGCTCTTCGACTCCCCCGTCAGACCGCAGCCGGCAATAAGACCGGCCGCTGCCAACGCGGCCAATAGAGTACTTACTTTTTTCATCCTGCTTTTCCTCCCCGTTCAAATAACTCCCTTTTGAATTGACATTATGTCATTTATTATAGTATAGCAAATCCGAGCCGCCTCATACAAGAATACGGCCTCGATTCTTATGCACGTTTATCATGTACCCGCTTTATCCTTGCGGGCGTTTTCGCTTCGCACCGTAATGACGATAATTTCCGGCGACACGCCCAGCCGAAAAAGAGCGCCCCACGAGCCGTAGCCCGAGGAAACGACAGCCGTCATGGAGCCGTACTTTTTCATGCCGTAGTCGAGTTCAAAGATTCGCTTCGTCGCCGCCCGATTCGGCCAAAACTGGCCGGCATGGGTATGACCGCTCACATACAGGTCGTATCCGGCCCTGGCGGCCGGTCTTATCTGTACCGGCTCGTGTTCCATAAAAATCGAAAAAGTCTCATCCGGTGCTTTCCGTATACGCTGCAGCGGCACATGCATGTGATCGGCCATACCTGCAATATAGAAACCGTCCTTCGTCGTATAGGACTCGCCGGCCAAGCAGAGAATGCCGCTCTCCGACAAAACTCGCCGTTCCATACCGATATCGATGCCGTAATGGTCGTGATTGCCGAAGACGGCAATGCACTCGGGCACCGCATCCCGGAGAAGCCTCAATTCCGACAGCGAGCCGTCACGGAGGACAAATTCCAAATTGCCGTCAATAATGTCGCCGCCTATGAGAAGAACGTCGGGCGCCGCTTCTTTCAGCTGTGCCGCCAATTTTCGTACAAAGGGCTTGCCCAGGACGATTCCCAAGTGGAGGTCACTGATAAAGGCGATACGCCGCTCTTTCGCAAGAGGCTTGCCCGTCGCCACCTCCACGCGGCGGACGACGGGATGCCTCGCCACATAGGCACCATAGCAAAGGAGAATGATTAAAATAAGCGCCGTCAGTCTGCCGTACCATTCCGTCAAAGATACTAACCCGCCATTTTTCGTAAGCATTGCGGCAAGACGCAAAAGGAAAAACGGAATCATGACGATCAGCCCGTAATACGTTGCAATAAACCAATAGCCGCCGATATGAGCCAACACCTTTGTCAACGCTCGCGGCAGTTTCAAAGCGCCCACATAGGGGATAACGAAGAGAAGCGGCGACAACGCAAAAAACACAAACCCTCTATGGCCCGCCAATACGGGAAAGGCCGTTCCGTACATCTGCCACTGCCCGATCGCTGCCAATGAGCCGAGGACGCCTAAAATAACATAAAAAATGTATCTGTGTCGATTCATACTGCATTTCCTTTATTCATTCATCATCAACGGCAGGATATCTTTTATCATCTCGCAACGCTTCATATTCGGCTCTGTCAAAATCCGAATCAATCCGCTTACACGGCCTTTGCAAAAACGCCGTGTAAAAATATAAGTCCGCTTCCTCCGCACGAGATTCTCTCCAACCGAGTTTTTTTACAACACCTGCCGCAAATAGCGAATTGCATTTTTATAGGCGATTTTATCCAAATCCTCCTGCGAATAGCCGCGCTTGCGCAGAACGTCAAAGAAATTCGGCACTTCTCCCGCATGAAAAAGGCCCTTTGTAAAACTTCCTGCAGCAGACGCGAAAAAAGGTATACGCCCTTCCAGGTAATCGCAGAAGTCGAAGCCGCAGGCCACACAGTCAATACCGACAAGGCCGGCAATATAGTCCACATGGTCGGCCAAGTCTTCTACAGTCGGCTGCTTACTCTCACTGACAAAGGTCGGCCAGCCATTCATACCGATAATACCCTTTGAAGCGGCAACGGCTTTGATTTGTTCGTCTTTCAGATTCCGCTTGGCCGGGCATACGGCATACGCATTGGAATGAGACGCCATAAGCGGTTTGGTCGCTATCTTTTCAATGTCCCAAAAGGTTTTTTCACTGGCATGGGATACGTCGACGATCATACCGAGCTCTTCCATCAGCTTTACAGCCTCCACACCTGCCTGTTTCAGGCCGGTCACACCGAGTTCATCGCCGACACCGACGGCAAACTCGTTTTCTTCATTCCACGTGAGCATGCAGTGGCGTACACCCATACGATAGAGTGCCTCCAAGAAGATCGCCCTGCCTTTAAGGCCGCTCAGTCCTTCCATGCCGAAAAGAATCGCCGTCTTGCCGACCGCACGGATGCGCTCCACATCATTACCGCTTAAGACAAGGCCTAGGACTTCTTTATTCTCCCGCAATTCCGCTGCGGCGGCGCCGAGTATTTCCAGCATGCGTGCCGTCGGGTCGTCCGTATACTGCGTTTCAATCCACACGGCCGCAATCAACGCACCCACATTTCCCTCCTGCAGGTGCGGCAAATGATATTTTTTAAAGACGTTCCGCTCTCCTGCCAAGCGCCGCATCGTTATATTGCACCACATATCGGAGTGGCCGTCGAATACGAATGACATATTATATCCCCTTCTTAATTTTCCTATAATCCCAACATACTGCCCACAATAACACCCAAATACGTACCGATGACATAGCCGAAGGTGCCGACGAGCATGCATGGCCCGACGAGCTTATACCAGCCCTGAGAAATAGCCATGCCCGCAGCCGTCGTCGGTCCGCCGATATTGGCGTTCGACGCGAGAATGATGTCTTCCAAGTCGAACCTAAAGATCTTGCCGCCAATGAAGCAAAAGGCCATATTGACAATGACGACAATGAGACAGAAGGCGAGCAGCAAGGGGGCATTCTGCACGATTTCAATAATCGACGCAGGCACGCCGATGACGAAGAAAAAGAGATAAATAAGATACGTCCCCAGTTCCTGCGCGCCGTGCATGGTTGCCGCGTACTTATGACAAAAGGTGGCAAAGCACATGGCAATGAGCGTTATCCACACGTATTGACTGCCGAAGAAGGTGTTGCACATCTGCAGGAACCAACCGGTCTTCGGAATGGCGCCGGCCAAGGCTGCGGCAAAAAATTTGGAAATCGTGACGACAATAACGGCATACATGAAATTGAAAGCAATATCTTTGAGAGAAATTTCCTTTCTGCCCCAATATTGAGCCGCCAAAGTTTCACCTTCTTCGGACTTGCCGTTGGCAATGACATCGTCAATATGGGGATGCGTATAATATTTACGGAAAAAAGCACTGCCCGCAGTACCGATAAGAATCAAGAAATAAATGGCCATGTTCAGATTGTCGGCGACAACCGTTGCCGATATGAGGCCGCCGTCTACCTTAAAAGCATCGGCCAAAGCCGTGAAGTTGACGCCGCCGCCGATATAAGAGCCCGTAATCATGGCGGCAACCTGATTGAGGCCTTTTATGCAGTCGCCGAGGGCCACATACCCGATGAGGGTCCCCGCCACCGTGCCGGCGGCACCGATGAGGAAGATGAAGAGCATCCGCCCCGTTTCGCGCCAAATCTTTTTCATATTCGCCTGCAGGAGCAGAAGCGGAATGGCGATGGGCACGGCAAATCCCCAGACAACGTCGTCAAAGACAGGGGCCGACGTAGGAATAATATTCAAGTTGACCAGAAGCAGCGCAAAAATCAAGGCAATGACGGCTCCCGATATTTTTGAGGCCCATGCATATTTTTGCTCCAGGTAAATGGATATGCCGGCAGCGGAAAGCATAATCGCCATCAATACCCACGTGTTTTCAGGACTTACTAATGTATTCATATCATCCACTCCTTTCAAAGTATGATTACTCTTTATTTATGATATTCAATACATTTATATATGTCAATCAAGCCGGTCCGTGTATACATTATTCTTTACCGCTTACGCCCCGTTTCCTCTGCCTTCATATGGACATTTACAAAGGGAATGAGTACAATAAGGATACGCTTTTTGCCAAAGGAGATGATACTCATGAAAGCGATGATTCTCTATTACTCCAAATCAGGAAAAACGGAAAATCTGGTCCATAAAATCTGCGAAATCCTTCCTTGCGACACGCTCAAGGTGGAACCGCAGGATCCGTACGGCAACTACCTTATGTCGGTCATTCGCGTCCGCAGGGAACGTAAGCATCATCTCGTTCATAAGACGGTTACGGCCATTCCTGATTTACAGGCTTACAACCTCGTCTTCGTCGGCTTCCCCGTCTGGTTTAACGATGTGCCCGCTTTCTTTGCGGATTTTCTCTCCAACTGTGATTTACAGGGAAAGATCGTCGTCCCCTTCGCCACCTCCGGCATGGACAGTATTACAAAAAGTTTGTCCACCTTGGAAACGGTCTGTGCCGGTGCGACCGTAAAGTTTCCCTTCACAAAAATTAAATGGAAAAAGAGCGATACTCAAGATTGGTTGGACACTCTTAAAACAGAGTTCGCCCATAAGTAATATGTCCTTTCCCATATGTACAAAATATCCCGTAACGGGCGACATACATCGCCTGTACGGGATATTTTACGTTCTCGTCATTCTTCCTCTACGAGCTTAATAATTTTCGATTTAGGACCCTTCGGCTTCATCATCAAATCATAGGTTTTTATTGCCGTAACCGCCAGGGGAACACCTGCGAGAAATCCGCAAATCGCGCTGTTTTGCGCATCATAGCCATAACCGACACCGACATACCGCCCGACGGCCGCACAAACAAGCATCAGCAAAAGAGGCAGACCGAAACACAGCACCGCTCCTGCTACCATATTGTCGTCGGGAATCGTAAATTCCACATATTCACCTTTTTTTGCGCCGATAAGATTAACCGCGTCAATGACGACATTATCCTTACACATGGACGTGCTGCAAGGTGAATACAAGCTGTTTCTGTTGGTCTGAATTTTTGCCGTTCCGTCGGGAAATACAGCTTCAACCGTTCCCGTATTGGTTCTCATCAAAAACACCTCGTTTATTGAAGCAACTAATTCATATTGCTATTATATCATGCTCTTTTTTCCATTGTTACCGGCAAACGTGAGTCGAGTCGTCTGCAGGGCCGGGGCAGCCGGCATCGGGATTATAAGCCAGATTATTTGTTAAAAAAGCGTTTACCGCGTCATCACAGCGAGCGTATACACCGCCATATAATTCCATGTCCGCTTCGCGAACCGCTTTTTGCGCGCAGCCGCCGATATTGCCGCAAATAACGACATCAATATCCAAGGCCTTCAAAAAGTCCGTCACGGCCTCGTGGCCCTCACCCGTGTTCTCGGCAATACGCGCAGCCGTGACCGCTCCGTCTTCCACTGTATATACTTTTACTTTCTTCGTCTTGCCGAAGTGTTGAAATACTTTTCCGTCTTCATAAGGTACTGCAATTTTCACGATACATCCTCCTCACGTTTTATTCCTAAAATTATGATATAAAGAAAAAAGGCCCGCGTCAATACGAAACATAAGCCGTCCCGTCACCGCAGTGCAGCTCAAAGACATTCATTTCCCGCGAGCAGCCCAGGCGCAGAGGCAGCCAGTGGCCCGTGCCGCGGTTGACATAACAAAGAGATTCTCCCTGTTTATAGAAGCCGCGTAAATACTTGAAACGCTTCTTGACAATTTCACCGAGGGGCATCACCTGCGCGCCGTGTGTATGTCCGGACAGGGTAAGCGGAATCTTGCGTTCCGCAGCGGCGTCGAAGAAATCCGGATGATGAGCCAAAAGGACGGTGAACATCTCGCCCTGCCGCCTGCGCAGAGACCGTCCCGTATAGAGGCGGCATTCTTCACGAAAGGCATCGTCGCCCTTGGCAAAACTGTAATCCGTGCCGGCCAGATAAAAAGCCGTATCTTTGAAACGCTGCGGTCTGACAACTATGCCGTCGTTGCGCAAAACCGCAACGCCCGCCTTTTCAAGCATGGCCGTTATCTCACGAATATTATGATAATACTCGTGATTTCCGTAGCAAAAGTAGACGCCGTCCGGGAAAAGGCCGACGGTCTCCGCCAGGACACGGCCGCAATCGGGATTTAAACACATTTCGTCAATAAGGTCGCCCGTAATGACCAACATATCCGGATTTTCGGCGGCCATGGCGAGCACGCATTCACGCAAATCGCCGGCATTAAGAAATACGCCTATATGAAAATCGGAAATCTGTCCGATTCTGTAGCCGTCCAACCTCTTGGGCAAAGCCGCAAAGGTACACGCATAGCGCAGGGTCTCAACGATATTGTTGCCTGCAAAAAGCCCCCATCCGTTTACGATACCCAAGGCAAGAGGCAGCGCCGCAAGGCCTTTCACAAAGGTGCGCCGCGAAAAGGTGTGCTCCTGCCCTTCCTTTACGTCTTTTTTATTCTTCGATCTTCTTTTGAATACATAGACGAAAAAGGCCGCAATGACGGCAACGGGAAAAAAGACGAAAAGCGTAATGAGCCAGTCCAGGGATAAGGCGGCCGCGTATTGTGCCGCTTTTACGTACGGCAAATTGCGGATGAGGTGATAGCGCTCTTCATAGAGCCCTACAATGCCTACTGCCGATGCCGTTACGGCAAGAGCCGCAACAATATATTTTTTCTTTTGCCGCTTCCCGCCCGCATAGGCCCACAAAACTGCCGTTCCGGCGGAAACGACGGACATAATACTTAAAAAAATAAGTAGAAAAAGACCTCTCATTATAATAAGACAGTCAGTTTACCGTGCGGCCCCGCCCAGGGAATTTTCGTATAGTCCGCAAGAGGCAACCACTGCCACACCTCACTTTCTTTCAATGAACCTTCTTCCACGCGGCCCGCATAAACGACAAGGTGCCACTTTTTATGGGAAAAGACATGGCGCAGCTCCTGTACTGCAGCAGGCTCCATACGCGCTGTAAGCCCCTGTTCCGCCAGACAGTCCTGCAATAATTTCACATCCGCTTCCGCCCGTTCCGACCGGACGGACGGAAATTCCCACATGGCTGCGAGCAGTCCCTTCGCCGGCCGCCGCCGAACGAGACATTTGCCGCCCCGAATGCAGATGGCGACGGCATAACGCTCCGTAGGGATGTTTTTCTTCGTCACACGCCGGGGCAGAACCTTTTCCAGATTTACCGCCTTGGCCTCACAGAGATGTACCAAGGGACAGATATCACACTTGGGATTTTTGGGAATACATACTTGAGCGCCGAAATCCATAAGCGCCTCATTAAATTTACCGGGACAGTCTTTCGGAAGTTGACCTTCCGCCAAAGCGGTTACCCGCTTTTTCACGGCATTTGACAAAACATTGTCCTCTATTTTATAAAGACGTGCGAAGATGCGCAGCACGTTGCCGTCGACGGCCGTTACGGGCCGATTATAGGCGAGACTGGAAATAGCACCTGCCGTGTAATCACCGATACCCTTCAAGGTCAAAAGCTTCTCCTTATCTTCCGGTATGTGACCGCCATACCGGGCAACCACTTCTTTTACGGCGGCGTGCAGGTTTCTGGCGCGTGAATAATACCCCAGCCCCTGCCACTGACGCAAAACGTCGTCATCTGCGGCACTCGCCAAGTCCCGAACCGTCGGAAAGCGCTCCATCCAATTTTCGTAATAGGGTTTAACCGCCTCCACCTTGGTCTGCTGCAGCATGATTTCCGACACCCAGACGGCATAGGGATTCCGAGTCGCCCCCGTCCGCCAAGGCAAGTCGCGGCCATGCGCGTCAAACCAATGTATAAGCAAATCACTCCACTGTGAATTCGTATGCACTCATACCATCCTTACCTGTTTTTTCATAGGTGTATTAAATTATACCACATGATTTTTAAAATTATATTCAGTATGCTACAATAGAAAATGCGAGAAACGGAGGCGTGTTTGATGAGTACCGGCGACGACGAAAGAGTCTTGGAATTTAATTTAAACATAGGCAAAAAAAAGCCGGATACGATCCATCGCCATGAATCGTACTGCCCTTTTTGCGACGTTGATAACTTAAAGGGTATTTTAGCCAAAGACGGCCCTATTATTTGGCTGAAAAACGCCTTTCCCGTCTTAAAAAACACGTACCCCACCTTAATTATCGAAACGGAAAACGACGACGGTGAGTTTTCCACGTATGAGCCGGTCTATGCGGAACGACTCCTGCGCTTCGCCTTGGACAAGTGGCGTCAATTGGAAGAATCGGGACGCTTTAAGTCGGTTCTTTTTTACCGCAACTACGGCTCCATGTCGGGCGGCACTATTCGCCACCCGCACATGCAGATCGTCGGCCTTGAAGAATACGACTACCGCGAAGACGTGCACCTCCGTCATTTGCAGGGTACGCCCGTTCTCGTAACGAAAACGCTGGAAATCAACCTCTCCGACAGGCCGCTCCTCGGCTTTTACGAAATCAACCTGATACTGCGCGATTACGCCGACTTTTCTGTCTTCAGCCGCCGTTTGCAGGGCGTCGCCCTGTATATGACCCGGCAATTTTCCAAGTACACGAACAGCTATAACCTGTTTTTCTACGACTTTCCCGAAGAAGCGGGCCTTTTCGTAAAAGTAGTGCCCCGCTTCCTCACCAACCCCCTTTATGTGGGTTATAAAATACCGCAAATCACCGACACTGCGTCGCGCCAACGGCTGATTGACGCGGTGCGCCGTTTTTTAACCGAAGAAAAGGAATAATATATGCGTTTATTTGCCATAGGTGATCTCCACTTATCGGGCAATCCGCCGAAGAAACCGATGGAAATTTTCGGTGAACGTTGGAAAAATCACTGGCAGCGAATTAAAGAAGACTGGAAAAACCGCGTATCCGCCGAAGATACGGTACTCATTGCAGGCGACACGTCCTGGGCCATGCACCTAAATGAGGCACAGGAAGACCTGGATGAAATCCGCGCCTTGCCGGGAAAAAAGATTATTATCCGCGGCAACCATGATTACTGGTGGGAAAGCGCAGGCAAACTGAACCGCATGGACAATAAAAATAACATGTATTATCTTTACGGCACGGTTATTCCTACGGATGACGGAGAATTTGCCGTCTGCGGCACTCACGGCTGGGTCTGCCCGGGGGATATACACTATCATTCTCCGGAAGATGACAAGCCTTACCGCCGCGAACTCCTGCGCGTGGAGCGAACCTTGCAGGAAGCGGCCGACCTCGGCTGCCGCCGCACTCTTCTTCTTCTCCACTACCCGCCTGTATGTGATTTGACCGGACCGAGCGGCTTTACGGAATTGTTGGAGCAATATAAGGTGCCGATCTGCATATTCGGCCATCTCCACGGCATGAAACCGAACACCATGTTCCCCCGCGTCTATAACGGCACGCTTCTCCATCTCGTGTCGGCAGACTATAGGGATTGCAAATTATTGGACGTAACGGAAACCATAGAGCAAGGAGCAACACAATGAGTCAAATCGCAAAAAAGCACCTTCTCGCCGGTATTATCTTCGGTGATACGGCGACAGCCGAATACGTTTACCTGCCCGGCGGCGAAGTCGGCGCCGATCAGCCTCTCTGTCTGTATGAACACGACGGCAAAACGGAGGATATCGGCCTGGATGAAGCAGGCTACCTGGTGGAGCATCTGACATTAAAAAAATGCTCCCACCCCAAACTGGGAAAAAGAGCATTTTAACATATTATCGGGGCTTGGCGACGGTGAACCAGAAGGTAACACCGTCTTTTTCATTGCGCAAACCGTAGCGCTGCTCATGCAGTGCCAGCAAGGATGCCACAATCCCCAGACCCAGGCCGTGACCGCCGAACATGCGCTTCCCGTCGCGGCTGTGAGACGAGTCGACCTTATAAAAGGGCTCCCAAATGCGCCGGTGGTATTCTTCCGGTATTTGTTCGCCCTGATTGAAAACTTCCACCATGTAATCCGTTTCTTCTTCCACGACAGTGACGCGAATCTCGCCGCCTTCCTTCGCGTAATCGATGGCGTTGGAGAGAAAGTTGTTCATAATGATGTTATAGCGGCCGGGATCGCCATACACGGGCATTTCTTCAGGAAATAGCCACGTAAACCGCAAGTGCTTCTCTTCCGCAGGTCCTTTAAAGCGATACTGCGCCTCGTCCATGAGAGCGCCGAAATCGAAGTCGGTCAATTCCAAATGCAGTCGTCCCGCTTCGAGGCGCGACAAATTGAGCAAGTCCTTGACGAGACCGTCCATTTTGCGCGTTTCCGAGCGGATGACATAGCAATAATATTCCTGCGTCTCCTGCGGCACGTCACGCAGATCTTCCAAAGCCTCCGCATAGCCCTGAATAATGGCCAGCGGCGTCTTAAGCTCGTGAGACACGGCAGAAATGAAGGACTTGCGCATATACTCGATTTCATTGGCCTTGTCGAGCTGTTGCTGCAAGGCCGCATTGCTCTGCTGAAGTTCATCGAGAGCCGTAGCCAGACGGGACGACAGGATATTGAGACTCTTGCCGACCATATCGATTTCGTCATGAACCGGAGAAACGTCGTTCCATTTACGGGAGAAATTAAGGTGCGCCATGTCCGTCGCAATGCTTTTCAGCTCATCCAAAGGTTCCGTAAGCCGCCGCGAAAAGCGCAGGGCCCCCAAGATCGCGACGACGACCCAAAGGATGCCGAAAAAGAGAATGAACCGCTGTACGATTCTGACATTTTCCCGCAAGGGTGCCAACGGCTGGCTGATGATGACATAAGCATTTTCGCCCATACGCGTAATAAGGCTGAAGAAGCGAATGTGCTCGCCGTTCTCGTCCGTATAGTACATGACCTTGCCCAAGTCCGCGTCCTGCGGTTTGTATCCGTTGAGGAGAGACGCGATAATGCGAATGTGCTGCGGCATATTCGCCTTGATGCGCTGCCTGTCTTTTTTATCGCCTTCGCTGCTGCCGGACTCAAAAATCTTGTCCGGTCCGGACGAGTAGACCAATACGCCCTGGTCGACAATAAAAATATCCGTCCCGACAGAATGCGTTATTTCATTGATTTCGTCAAAACCCGTCGGCCCTCTGACCCCGTATATTTCACTGATTGAACGCGCCGCCGTGACCATGTTGTGCTTCTGAATGCTGTAATAAATAGGCTCGAAACCGAAGCCGATGGCCATGATTAGCGTAAGGACGAAAAAAAGAGTAAAGCCGACCAGATTAAAGCCGACTTTAGCACGCAAGGAAACATTTCTCATTGTTGTTTATCATATCTGTAGCCGTAACCGCGAACGGTCCGGATGTAAGAGCCGCGGTTGCCAAGCTTGATGCGCAGGCGATTGATGTGCGTATCCACTGTACGCAAATCGCCGTAATATTCATAGTTCCAAACTTTGTTCAAAATCTGGCGGCGGCTCAAGGCCTTGCCGGCATTGGTCATCAAGTAGTTGAGCAGCTTGTATTCCGTCGGGCTCAAATCCGTACTCTTGCCGTCAATAAGAACCTGGTGCGCTTCCCTGTCGATCGCCACGCCCTCCTTGGGAACGGCGGACGCGTCCTTTTCATCCTGTTCGCCGTGGATATGGCGGAGAAGCACTTTTAACTTCGCTACCAACAGTTTCGGGCTGAACGGTTTCGTAATATAGTCGTCCACGCCGAGGTCATAGGCAAAGAGCTGATCAATTTCTTCGTCCTTCGCCGTAATCATGACGATGGGAACCGTCGAGGTACGGCGAATTTCCCGGCATACGGTCCAGCCGTCGTAACCGGGCATCATGACGTCCAATAAAATCAAATCCGGCCGCTGTTCGTTAAAAATTTCCAAGGCCTGCTTGCCGTCAGTGGCTTCCAATACTTCAAACCCTTCAGGCCGCAAAAAATCGGCAATAAGTTGTCTCATTAATTCTTCATCGTCGGCAATTAAAATCTTTTCCATATAAGCTTCCCCCTTACAGGCTTTTTTATTTCTTTGATCACATTTCGTTCCGGCAAGTTCTCAAGCAAAGAGCTGATGCGCTCACCGTCAATGCGTATGTCACCGGCCACCTGCAAAAGCGGCACGAGGACAAAAGCGCGTTCTTTCAAATAGGGATGAGGCAGTTCCAAAAAAGGAGTGTGACACTCTTCGTCTTCCCCATAAAGAAGATCCAGGTCAATCGTGCGCATGCCCCATTTCTCCCGGCGTACGCGGCCCAACTCGCGTTCAACGGCCAGACAGCGCTGTAAGACAGCCTCACCGGGAAAGGCGGCACGGACGGCGACGACGGCATTCAGAAAATCGGGCTGATTCGTCTTGCCCCACGGCGGCGTCTCGTACAAAGACGAATAGTCCTGCACGTCTATACCCGGCTCTGCCGCCAAAGCGTGCAGGGCAGACGTCATCATGCCCTCTCTGTCACCGCTGTTGGAACCGAGGCCGATGTAAAGTCTACTCATGTCGAACCCGTTCCATGTGCACGGCTATATCGGAGAAATTCCGCCGCACAGGTGCCTGCGGCTTGTGAAGCGTCACAGCGACCGAAGCAAGCGGAGCAAACTCCCGCAGCAGGGCATCACATACGGACGAGGCAACCGTTTCGATCAAATTACGGGGTATGCCTTCGACAACTGCAGCCGTGATTAAACACACTTTATCGTAGTCTACGGTATTCGTCAAGTCATCGGTTGCCGCGGCGGCCGACAAATCCAGCCGCAAGGCCAAATCGATAATAAAGGGCTGCGGCGCCTTGCGTTCTTCCGGCAAACAGCCGTGGTACCCTTGAAAGGTCAATCCGGTAATCAAGATTTCGTCCATAGTTCCCCTTCTCTATTGTATACCATGTTCACAAGTGCCGAGCAGCTCGTCGGCCACACGACACATACGGGCAATAGGTTTTACGTCGTGAACACGCATAATGGCACAGCCCGCAAGAACACCGGCCACACAAGTCGCACCGGTTCCTTCCATGCGCTCCGTTACGGGCAAATCGAGAATCCGGCCAAGGAAGCCCTTGCGTGACGTCCCCAAGAGGACGGGATAGGGCAATGCCGTTATTTCATCTAAGTGACGAAGTACATGAAGATTCTGTTCAAAAACTTTACCGAAGCCGATACCCGGATCAAGAATGATATTTTCACGGCGTACGCCGGCATCCTCGGCAATTTGCAGGGATTTTGCAAAAAAGTTCTTCATATCCGTTATTATGTCCCCATAGTTTGTATTGTCCCGATTATGCATTATTACGACGGGAACATCATATTTCGCCGCAACTGCCGCCATGCGTCCGGGCTCTTCATTATACTGCAGCCCCCAAATATCGTTCATCATATGGGCACCTTCGCCCATAGCCCATTCGGCCGTCTCCGCCTTAAACGTGTCCACGGATACGGGAAGCGGACAATTTCTAATGATTTCCGGCAGGAACTCGGCCAACACGCTCAGTTCTTCTGCCGCATTGACGGGAACAAAGCCGGGGCGGGACGATTCGGCACCGATATCGATAATGTCCGCGCCGTCCCGCACCATTTCTTCCATATGGTATAAAGCTTTATCAAGTGTATTCCACTTGCCGCCGTCGGAAAAAGAATCGGCCGTTACGTTAAGGATACCCATGATTAAGGTCCGCTCGCCGACAGTCAGGTTTTTCCCGTCACGCCATGTGTAGGTTATACTCGACTTCACCGTATTATTCCTCCTCCAATAAGCGCAGAGCACTTTCGTATAGAGTTTCTCCTTCTTTCAGAGCACCGCAGGCGGAAACCGTCACGATATCCGCCAGGCCGGTCTTTTCACTGCACATGGCGAGGCAGAGGTGGCGCGCCTTGACGAGCACCAACACACCGGCAGGCGTCAAGCTTTCGGCAACGGCAGCGCAAATTTGTCCGGTCAGTCGTTCCTGAAGCTGCGGCCGCTGCGCAAAGACGCGTACAGCTTCGGCAAAATGTCCGAAACCGGCAATTTTCCCGTCACACGGCAAATAAACAATACTCACGGTGCCGAAAAAAGGCAGCAGGTGATGTTCACAAATAGAATAAAACGGCAGCCGCCGCACGGCAATAAGACCTGACGACTGCGTATGTATGGGCTCGCCCAAAACGGCAACGCCGTCTTTCCGCAGACCTGCAAAAAAACTGCCGAACGCGGCGGCAACCCGTTCGGGAGTCTCTTCCATGCCTTGCGCCTTAAGGTCCAAGCCGAGAGCTTCCAAAAACTGACGGATACCGGCTGCAGCCAAATCCGTTCGTATTTCCTTTTGCATCATGCCAATCACCCCGGCTCTTAATGAATATAGTAGGTACAATAAAAAATAATACCGCCTACGATTATACAAACGGGAGATAAATACTGTTTCCACAAGGGCAGACTGTGGTATAAGTAGATTTCCTTCGGACTCAGTTCATTATAGCGAATAGATACTTTATCGCCTTTTTTAAACTCCCACTCGGCGCTGCCGAAGCGGTATTCACTCTCATAGGTCTTCCCTTTGGCCTCAAAACGGACGACGGGATAATACATCGTGCCGCTGCGTGTCTTTTCCGCACGAAAACCAAAGAGGATGCCGTCGGCATGAATCTTGCAGCGGCGCACGACACTACGCAGCTTCCAGCCGTGAAAAGCACCGAGTAAAATAAAAATTGTGCCCATCACCAAAGGGATGTCATATAATATATCCATTATCGATTTCATCCGTTTCTTTATAAAAACACACACTTTTTGTTATAATCAATTATATCATTATGCGGCTGCACCGGTTTATATATCCGTATATAACTATATGTATTGTATTCTATTGAGGTATGCCATGTCAAAACGATTCATTCCCGCCATAACGTATATGCGCGGTCTTTGCATGCTGGGAGTCATTGCCATCCACGTCGGCTCGGCAGCTTTGACGAACCCGACGCCGAATTTGGCGCTCATCGGTATATTGGAAATACTTTCCCGTTTTTCCGTACCGGCCTTCTTTTTTCTTTCCGCCTTCGGTATGTTTTACAGTCAGCCCTTGTCGGCACCGTTTATCTATAAAGATTATTTAAAGCGACGTCTGCGCACGGTTCTTCTGCCTTACCTGACATGGTCGCTCTTTTATCTGCTCTACTCGGCCCTTCTCGGCCATACTTGGACGGGCTTTCAGCCGGCCAATCTGGTGAAAACACTTTGGTACGGCCTGGCCATGTACCATATCTACTTTCTCGTCATCCTTCTGTGGTTTTATCTCCTCATGCCCTTATGGCGCCGCCTCTTACGCCTCATGATGAAGTGTCCTGTGCACAGTTTTGCGATTCTCTTCACAGGCAATTTGATTTTTAACTTCTATTCCAGCTATATATGGACCTTCACGGGAACAAGTCAAATCCTGCAGGACGCCTTTAACTACCGTTTGAATTGGGTCGTCTTTCATTATTTGTTCATCTTCATGTTCGGTGCCTTTGCAGCCGAGAAATTCACGCCCTTCATGGAGAGAATCAAACGGCTCGGTACACTCGTCAATGTCCTGCAAATACTTTCTGCGGCCGGAATGTTGCTCGCCTACTGGGGAGTCATGCATTATCTTCATTACGACGCCCTTTCCGCCGTCTACACAGTCCACCAGCTCAGCCCCGTCGGCATGATCTATACGGCAACGACCATGATTTTCCTTCTCTATCACTGGCAGTGCCGCCCCGTGGGAACTCTTACGGACAAAATTTTCTCTCACCTGGGCAACTTCTCCTATCCCATCTACCTGGTCCACCCCGTATTCCTCAGTATTTGCACCGGCACGGCAGCCCGCTTCGGCATTCCCTTGCGGGCGAGTTTAATTATAGTCATCTATATTTTCGTTACCCTTTCTTCGTTCTGCTTTGCGGCACTTCTGCAAAAGCTTCACCTGCCAAAATCCCTCTCCTGTTGCCTGCGCGGAAAATAAAACAACTTATAAACAAGGTTCAAACGCTCCCCGTTTTGTCGTTTACGGTCAAAAGAAGGAGTGCAATTTTATGTATTAAAGGCATTTTTAGTATAATATTTTCTTATTGATTACATTTCTTCATTGCTCAAGTAATTTTTAGGAATATAGATGTTTATACTTTTATTTGTTCTAAAAATATTCGTTTTTAGATAAAAATAATATAAATATTTATTTTTTACATGTGTTTTCAATTAAACCGTTAAACCTTATACCTGTTTTCAAGAGTCCGGAAAAATGCTATAGTGAGTTAAGAGAAACGGCGGGGAAACGCAAGTATTGAAATGAAGGGAGAGAATTACGAGCATCCCTGCAACGAAAGACAAGCGTCGCAAGATGTACAAAAAGTGAGTGCAAACGTATTAAGGAGGTTTCTGTTTATGAACAAGTATCTTGCATCCGTAATCGAAAACGTCAAAGCAAAACACGCAAATGAACCGGAATTCGTGCAAACTGTCGAAGAAGTATTGTCTTCTTTGGAACCGGTCATTGAAAAACACCCGGAATACGAAAAATATGACTTATTAAATCGTATTGTCGAACCGGAAAGAATGTTTACGTTCCGCGTTGTCTGGCAGGACGACCAAGGCGCATATCATACGAATATCGGCTATCGCTGTCAGTTCAACGGCGCTATCGGACCGTACAAAGGCGGTTTGCGTTTCCAGAAAAACGTATACCCCGGTATCATTAAGTTCCTCGGCTTCGAACAAATTTTCAAAAACGCTTTGACCGGTCTGCCCATCGGCGGCGGTAAAGGCGGCTCCGACTTCGACCCTGCAGGGAAATCGGACGCAGAAATCATGCGTTTCTGCCAGAGCTTCATGCAGGCTCTCTATCGCTACATCAGCCCGGACATCGACGTCCCTGCCGGCGATATGGGCGTAGGCGGACGTGAAATAGGCTTCCTCTACGGCGAATATCGTCGTCTCAAAGGCACCTTTGAAAACGGCGTTCTCACGGGCAAGGGCTTCAGCTACGGCGGCTCCCGCATTCGTCCGGAAGCAACGGGCTACGGTGCCGTTTACTACTTGGAAAACGTGCTGAAGCACGACAATGTCGATATTAAGGGCAAGACCATTGCCGCTTCGGGCTTCGGTAATGTTTGCTGGGGTATTTGTAAAAAGGCTGCCGAATTGGGCGCTAAAGTCGTTACCCTCTCCGGTCCGGACGGATACATTTACGATCCCGACGGTGTCACAACACCCGAAAAGATCGACTACCTCCTGGAAATGCGCACAAGCGGCCGCAATCTCGTACAGGACTATGCCGACAAGTTCGGCGTCGAATTCCACGCAGGCCAGAAGCCCTGGGGCGTGAAGGCGGACATCGTCATGCCGTCGGCTATGCAGAATGACGTTCACATGGAAGAAGCAAAACAAATCGTTGCCAACGGTGTTCGTTACTACATTGAAGTTGCCAACATGCCGACAACAAACGAAGCCTTGAAATTCTTAATGGAACAAAAAGACATGGTTGTCGCTCCGTCAAAGGCTGTAAATGCCGGCGGCGTATCCGTATCGGCTCTGGAAATGAGCCAGAACAGCGAACGCCTGGTTTGGACGGCAGAAGAAGTCGATGCTCGCCTAAAAGAAATTATGGACACTATCTATAAGAACTCCGTTGACGCGGCTGAACGCAACGGCTTGGGCTACAATCTCGTAGCAGGTGCCAATATTGCCGGCTTCGAACGCGTTGCTACGGCTATGATTGAACAAGGCGTATTCTAAAAGCTCCCCCCTGACGGGTCGCAAACACCCCGTCCGTCAAACGGACCTTTTACTGTGATGATTATAGTTTCGGCCCGCATAAAAAAAGACGAGTCAATACAATCGTATTGGCTCGCCTTTTTTATTATTTAACGGCCGAGCAAGGCTCTAAAGGAACCGTCCCGCGTATCTGACTCTTCTCTCGGATGAACGTTGTAAATGGAGAGCGTCAAAGCGTCCGGATAGTTCGTAAAGTCCAAAAATTCACCGTCTGCAATATAGTAGACGCCGCCCTTTGCCGGAACCGCTCCCATCGGATAGAGGCGGGCAAATTCTTCCGGTGCCGTTTTGCAGTCAAAGCCCGTCCGGTCAAGACGACGGTCGCTCGTTGACTTGAAGGTGACGGAAACGACCCGCCCCACTTCAAAATCCATTTGGAAGCCGACTTTGTCGTAATACCACGTTTCTTTCTGCGGCGTATAGCGGGAACGGTCGGGCTTGCCGTAAATTGCTTCTACTGCGGCCATGGTCATGCCCAGATGCACGTCGCCTATCGATTCGTAGTACGCGTCATAGCTGTACGGCGAAAGGTTCCAAATATCATCAATAATGAGCTGTTCATGCATGCCCATGCCGCTGTGTTTTACTTGAATGTCGCGGATACGAGCGGATTCACGGATTTTAAAATTACCGATCGTTTCCGTCGGCGTATAGGTTACTGTGCCGCTAAGTACGGGGCACCCGTTAATGTATCCGCCCTCAAGAGACATGATATATCGGCCGTCGCTGTCGTACCAGTTTTTATTCCACTGACTCATCATTGCTTCGGCGGCTGCCCCGTCGACGGGCTGAGGCACTGTATCCGCACCTTGCCCGAATGTTGCCGATCCGACCGTAAGAGCTACGGTAAGAATGCCGAAAACAAAGCTCTTCCATACTTTTTTCATATAATAGTCCTCCTTCCGCAAAAACTTAATTTCGTCTATGATTACATACTTTTTCCGTTTCGTCAAACCGTCCTGCTTCTTCCCGGCAGCGCTCCGTTTTTGAAAGGCGGCATGATACACCGCCTTGACAAGGCTTTTTTCCGTGTTTATAGTAATCTTAATATTTAAGTTATATAGGATATTTCTCAGCCGATCCGTTTTTCCTGTAAAGAAGGTTTGATAATGAACAAGACCGATTTGGAAACTGCCGCCTTTGCCGCCGTCCGTGCGGCGAAAGGCAAACGCGTCTTTTCCTTTTCTCATAAAAACCGCTTATATTACGTAAAATGCCGTAAACGGAACGGCCGCAACAATTTTGCCAAAAGCGACACCGACACGGCCTTTTATCGGGAGGTTTACAAAATAGACGCCGTCAACAGTCACCTCCCTTTGGCGCCGGTCATCGTCTTTCGGGCCGACGACTTCTTCGTCATGGAAGAAAGCGGCACACCGCTGCAGGTCATTGCCAAAAAACAGCCTCTTGAAGAAGCAACAACCGTCTTTTATGAAGCAGGCAAGGCCCTGGCCCTCCTGCACAGCCGTAATTTATGGCACGGCCGCCCTGCTCTGCGGGATATTGCGTGGGACGACGAAGAAAAGAAGATCACCTTCCTCGACTGGGAAAATGTGGTGCCTCTCGTTAAAACGGATTACCGCGTTACGGATCTCTTTCTTTTTCTGCACAGTTGTTTTCGCGAAGAATGGCCTACGGCGGAACGCATTGACAGCGCCGTAGCCGGATACCGCTCCGTCCCGTCCGAGGCGTCCCGTTTTTACGACGTCGATGCCTTTATCAGGAGCCACAACCGCATTTTTTCCATTTGCCGCGCCCTGTCGGCTTTTCACTGGATTGACGTCGTCTCCGTCACTGCAACGGCGGCGTACATAAAAAAAATATTGGCAAAGTAAGCTGAAAGAGCCGCATATAAAAGTGTATGCGGCTCTCTTCATTTCCCTTTTATGCCTCGTTTTCCTCACTGCGCGTAATTTTGTACAAAAGTGCGTTGCAAACGGCGGCAGCCACGTTGCTGCCCCCTTTACGGCCGCGGGCGGCAATATACGGGACGGGATACTTCGTAATCAGTTCCTTTGCCTGAATGACATTGACGAAACCGACGGGGACGGCAATGATAAGCTCAGGCTTAATCTTATCCTCATCCATAAGTTCCGCCAGTCGGACGAGGGCTGTCGGCGCGTTGCCGACGGCAATAATGACAGGACCTTCGATTTCGGCGGCTTTTTCCATGCACGCCGCGGCCCGCGTCGTCCCTGCTGCCGCGGCCTTTACGGCAACGTCGGCGTCAGCCATAAAGCAGGCCTTCGTGCAGCCTGTTCTTTGCAGGGCTGAGCCGTTAATGCCCATAAAGGCCATATTTGTGTCCGTCACGAAAGTGCAGCCGCCGCGAATAGCCTCCAGAGCCGATTCTACGGCATCGTCGCTGAAGGAGAGATTACGGGCGTAGTCAAAATCGGCGCTCGTGTGGATGACACGCATAATAATATCCGCCTTTTCCGCATCCAACGTAATTTCACCGAGCTCTTCCCGAATTATTTCCATACTCCGCTTTTCTATATCCGCCGGTAAAACGTGTTCCATTTCCATCGTTTATTTCTCCTCTTTACGCCACAGGGCGCAGGCATTTACCAAGTTTTCCGCCACATGGGGGGCGCCGCAAAAATGAATGTGCGCATATCCTGCCCAAAGGTTTTTCTCTACATGCAGATCCCGCCAAATTCGCCTGCTTCCTTCCTTGGTCACCGTAAAAGCCGTGCCGTCTTCACTTGTTTCAGAATAATGAAACTCATGAGCATGCAATACGTCGCCTGCTTTACACAAAAAATTGTCTTTCCGAGCCGTCAAGGTTTCATACCCGAAGCGTTTCAGCGACCGAGTCATTTTCACGACACCCGGCACTGCTCCGACCATGGGCAATACAGTATTATTGTACTTAATGGCTGCCGCTAAATACATAAAACCGCCGCATTCGGCAAAGCAGGGCATGCCGGCTTCTATGGCTGCGGCAATGTTCTTTCTCATAGCCTCGTTGCCGCTTAATTCCCGGGCGTACAGCTCGGGATACCCGCCGCCTATATAAAGGCCGTCGCAATCCGGTAAAGCAGCATCCCGTACGGGGCTGAACGGAATGAGGTCGGCGCCGAGATGCTCCAGAAGCCTCAAGGCCGCATCGTAATAAAAGCAAAAGGCTTCATCTTTCGCTACGGCAATATGTACTCGCTTTGCTGCAGGCGCCGTCTGCATTTCGTACGTCAAGGGCTGCGCCGACTCGGCCAAAGACAGAAGACCGTCCACGTCGAGAGCTTTTTCGGCCGCCTGTCCCAATATGTCTACACGATTCGTCAAATCCTTTATTTCGTTGGCCGTCACCAATCCCAGGTGACGGCTCGCTATGACCGCTTCTTCCATATAAGGCAGACAGCCGTACGCTTTAAGGCCCGACTCTTTCTCCCACAGTGCCTTATAGTGTTCATAAACGGATTGACGCACATTGTTGACAACGAATCCTTTTATGCCGCTGTCGGCGCGAAAACCGGCCATACCTTTCAGCACGGCCGCAATCGACGCGGCCGCACCCTTGCCGTTGACGACAAGGACTACGGGAGTCTGCGTCACCCGCGCCAAGTCGTAGGCGCTATAGTCGCACGAAAGTCCGAGGCCGTCGTAAAATCCCATGGCCCCTTCGAGAACGGCTACAGTTTTCTCTTCTCCCGCCTCACAGAGAAGACGTTTGGCCACTGCCTCTCCCCTGCCGTGACCGCCGAAGAGAAAAAGGTCCAAGTTATCCGACCGGGTACCCGTCACGACGGAATGAAACATGGGATCAATGTAATCGGGACCGCTTTTAAAGGCACAGACGGCACATTTTCGCTTAACGAGCGCCCGCAGAAGAGCGCAGGTCACGGTCGTCTTGCCGCTGCCGCTGGCAGGCGCCGTCAAAAGCAGGCGCGGCACGGCCTTACGCGCCATGATCCGCCTCCCGAACCGCAGCACTCATGACATAGACCGGGTTCTGTCCTTCCATGAGCGTATACGCGCCGACCTTACGGTCTCTCGCCGCAAAGAGCTGTACCGTATTCAGCACGCAGGACGGCTTATCCTTATAATACTCCGTCACGGCGGCAACCGTCTCAAGCGTAATAGCCGTAATGACAATACGGCAGGACGGATTTTTGCCGTACAGCTTGTCTAAAATAAGGGCAATCTCTCCCTTCGTGCCGCCTATAAAAGCGCAGTCCGGCCGTTCTATGCCGTCCATTGTTTCCGTGGCATTGCCGGCTATCAGGTGCAGATTTTCCGCGCCGAAGCGTTCCTTATTTTGCTGCACCGAGCTGAGAGCTTCAGCTTTCAGTTCAAAAGCATATACTCTTCCCAGCGGCGCCTGAAAAGCAAGTTCCACGGAGCACGACCCCGTCCCGGCGCCTATATCATATATGATGTCCGTCACTTGCGGCTGCAGCTTTGAAATGGCAAGAGCACGCACTTCCTGCTTTGTCATGGGAACTCTGCCGCGGTGAAAGAGCTCGTCCTCCCAACCGTGAACGGGCCGCACAGGTAAAGATGCGTTATCATTAAAAATCATCATAACCGCCAAGGATGAAAAATCTTTTTCCCTGATATCGGCTGCCGCAGTACGCGTAATTTTCTCATTATCATAAGACAGGTTTTCGCCTACCGCCACCTGTACATTTTCCAAGCCTGCTGCACAAAGTTCGGCACACAAAGCGCGTACGGAATTATCTCCTCCGGTCAGGCAGAAAACTTTCTCATGTGTCATAACCGCCGCAGTGAGCGGAGTCTGCCTGCCGTGGCGGCTGATGACAAAGGCATCTTCCCACGCCGTCCCGATAAGGGCGGCAAAATAGACAAGGCTGCTTATACCGGGATGGCGTATAATCCGGCAATCCGGAAAATCCGCGATCCCCTTGGCCAGGCTGAAAAAACCGACATCTCCCGAGACGAGGACGGCCAGGCAGTCTTTCTCTCCGTCCGCAGCAGCGGCGATGTCACGAATTTCCGCTGCCTTGAAAGTAGACACAAGCCGCTTTCCCCGGCACAGCGCCTCATCCAGAAGGCGCACATCGCCGACGAGTATGGTCGCTTCCGCCAAGGCACGGCGCGCTTTTTCCGTCAATAATTCGGGATTTCCCGGTCCCATGCCGATTACATGTACTGTGAGCATTCTCATTTCTCCGCATAAGTCTCTAAAAATTTTACCATTTCATCATACGCAATACCCGTATCTTCCGGCCGCTCAATGACGATAAGCCTGGCACCGGCCTCACGGGCGGCAATGAGCTTTTCTTCAAAGCCGCCGACGGCGCCGGAATTTTTCGTTACTACAAAGGCTGCCCCGGCGCTCTTGAACATTTCCCTGTTCAAGGCTACGGAAAAAGGCCCTTGCATGCAAATGAGCTGCGCCGGCGAGAGGCCGAGGTTCAATGCTTTATCCAAAGAATCGCGAACCGGTAAAATTCGGACAATGAGCCGTTCTTTAAAATGACGCAGCTTTATAAAGACGGGCAAGTCCTTGCTGCCTGTCGTTAAAAAAATCTTCCCTTCCTGCCGTCCCAGCCAGTCTGCAGCTGCTTGAGGGGACGAAAAGCGCAAGCATTCCGCCTCATCTCCTTCCGGCCGGAGCAGGCGTTTATAAAGGACTTCTTTTTCAGCGCAAACGCGGCGCAGCGTCTCCGTCACAACGGCAGCATAAGGGTGCGTCGCGTCGACGACAAGATCCGGCGCGCAGTCGTCCAAAAAGCGGCGCATATCGGCCTCATCGAGGCGCTTGTCAAAGACGGTCACATGTTCTCCCGCCTCGACGAGAGAGGCGCCGTATTCCGTGGCAACCGTAACGAAAATCTCCCAATTCTTACGGGCCAACTCCTCTGCAAGACGCCGCCCTTCCGTCGTCCCTGCAGCTATCCAAATGCGCCGGTTCATAGGCGATAGCCGCGCGGCGTCACGAGTCGGCCTTTGAGGTTCCGCGTTTGACTGTTGCCGATAATGACGGTCGTAAACATATCGGCTTTTGCCTCTGCCAGTTCGGCCAAAGTTGTAAGGACGGCCGACTCGCCGTCCCGGCCGATATTGCGGACAAGGCCGCAGGGCGTGTCGCCCGTTCTGTACTCGCGAATATGGGCACAGGCCCTGGCCAAATAATCGGGCCGGCCTTTGCTGCCCGGATTATAGAGACAAATAACGAAATCCGCGTCGGCCGCCGCTTGCAGGCGCTTGACGATTTTTTCCCACGGCATCATTAAGTCGCTGAGCGAAATAAGGCAAAAATCGCTGCAAAGAGGCGCACCGAGGAGTGCCGCGCCGGAGCAGGCAGCCGTAATACCCGGGACGACTTCCAGTTCCACATCGCCGTAAGGCTCGGCCACTTCATACATAATGCCGGCCATGCCGTATACACCGGCGTCGCCGCTGGAGACAAGGACAACGACCTTTCCTTTTTGCGCTTCTTCCAGGGCCATGCGGCAGCGGTCAATTTCTTTTTTCATGCCCGTAACGATATATTCTTTTTTGGGAAAGCGATCTTTAATAAGGTCAATATATGTCGTATATCCGGCAATGATGTCGCATTCCTGCAAGGCCTCGACGGCACGGTACGTCATTTCCTCCGCTTTTCCCGGTCCGAGGCCGACTATATAAATTTTTCCGGACATGCTCTCCTCCAATCAATACTCCCACGCAATGGCGCCCGTCTCACAGGCAACGGCAACGGTTATGCCGTTTTTTGCGTATTTTTTCACTATAAGCTCGGCCGCATCGGCACCGGCCAGGGCAGCCCGTTCACAAACGTTATCGACGCCGACCGCAGCCGCTACAAAGGCTGACGACGCTTCGGTCCCTTCAACCGCCCCCAGCTCGGCGGCATCGTAAAAACGCAGGGGCACATCGAAACAGGCGGCCGTTTCGGCAATCCCCGCCTCGTCGGTTTTAATATCAATCGTATTTATATCTTTTACAGACTGCAGGGCCAGGTGATTATCCTGAAAGACGGCTCTGATAAGTTCACAAATGGCGGTTCCTTTCTTGCCGCGCCGGCAACCGACACCGACATGGAGCACCTTCGGATAAACGGCAACGGTGACCGCAAAGGGGCATACATCCGTATGCGCCGTGAGGGCAATGCCGACAGGGCCTTTATCGGCAACAAACAAACCGGACGGCATCGTTCCCGTCAACGGAAACTCGCTGAAAACGGCGGCACCTTCATGTTCCAAAGCAGCAGAGGCAAAGGCCTTTGCCTCTTTAAGAGACGATAAGGCGAACCCTTTGCGGGCAGCCCATTCATCTACGGCAAAAAGGCCGTTCACATCGGTCGCCGTCGTAAGGATCGGTATCGCCCCCAAAGGCGCGGCTAAAAGTCGCGCCAACCCGTTGGCTCCGCCTATGTGGCCGGAAAGAAGCGGTATGACGAAGCGGCCGCTTTCATCGCTAAGAAGAACCGGCGGATCCGACGCTTTATCCTTAATATGCGGCGCAACTGCACGGACGGCGATTCCCGCCGCGCCGATAAAAATGAGGGCATTCTTCTCTTGAAAACCCTTGCCGACAATTTCATATAGAGACGGCACAATTTCCGTAAAAGCATCGTCACGGCCGGCCAGACGGGAAACGGTATATATTCGGCTCTCATATCCGTACAATCGCAAGGTCCGCCCGATGCGCAAGGCCGTCTGCCCCGCCTTGGCCGTAAAAAAGAATATTCGCGCCTTCATTATATCACCTGCTCAATCCTTTTTCTCGACTGCGGCCCTGCGGCAGGCATGAGAAAAGGTCGGATCATAGAGCCGGCTCCGCTCGTAAGCACTCGCCAGGAAAGGGCCGACAAGGACGAGAGCCGTTTTGATAATGCCCGCATCCGATGCGGTTTGCGCCAATTCGCCTACAGTGCAGCGGAAGACCTTTTCATCGGGCCACGACGCCTTGTATACGATGGCAGCCGGCGTTGCAGCCTTGTAACCGCCGCGAATGAGTTCACTCGTCAACTTATCGAGAAGTCCCGCACTCAGGAAAATGATCATTGTCGCCCGATGGGCACTGTAATCCGCGATAGTCTGTCTGTCGGGAACGGACGTACGCCCTTCCATACGCGTAATAATGACGGACTGACTCACGCCGGGCAGTGTGTATTCGCAGCGAACGGCAGCTGCCGCTGCGGAGAAAGAGCTGACGCCGGGCACATTTTCATAAATAATTCCCAGTTTGTCGAGCTCGTCCATTTGCTCACGAATAGCACCGTATAAGCTCGGGTCGCCCGTATGAAGGCGGACAACTATTTCATCCCGTGCGGCCGCCTCCTTCATCGCCCCGATGACTTCTTCCAGTGTCATGGACGCACTGTTCATGACGCGGCACTTCTTGCGGGCGTAATGCAAAAGTTCCGGATTGACGAGAGAACCCGCGTAAATAATGAGATCCGCCCGTTCCAGGAGCGCTTTGCCGCGGACCGTAATCAAGTCGGCCGCACCCGGCCCGGCACCGACAAAATATACCATTACGGCTCATCCCCCTTTTTTACAAGGATAACGGAAAAGTACGAGTTCTCCAGCGCATCGACCAAACGGGGATACAACGCTTCTCCTTCAAGACCGCACCGTTCCGCCAAGGACGCCCTGTCTATGAGTTTCTTGCGCCGCAGTATGTCCTTAATTTCTTCCAATTTACCGGACGGTTTCATAATAACCGCATTGTCCGCCTCGTCAAGGAGCGTTTCCACCTTTTCATGCATTGCCGGCACGATGATAAGGGACTCATTTTTCTTGCATAAATCCGTCTTTAAGGCAGCGGCGGCAGCTGCAAAGGATGTAACACCGGGCACTGTTTCCGTATAGAACCCGTCCGCCGCAACACGACGCCGTACGTACGTGCTCGATGCGTATACCGTCGGACAGCCGAGCGTAAAGAGGGCCACATCTTTACCGTCCCGTAAACGGGCTTCCACTGCAGCCGCATTCTCGCCGTGAGCTCTCGCCAAAACGGCTTCGTCTCCGGTCATGGGAAAATGCAGGGTCACAACTTCCTTGTCTTTCATTTCAAGACTGTCTATCAGCCGTATAATATTTTCCAGTATGGATTTGGCAGTCATCTTGCCGGCATGTCCCTGAGGCAGGGCCCAAACGGGGCATGACTTCATGCAGCGCACCGCTTTCAGCGTAACCAGCTCCGGATCTCCCGGTCCCACACCGACAGAAAAAAATTTTCCCTTCATAGTCTTTCCCTTCCGTTCCCATGAAATACCAGCAAGTTCTCCGCGCCGGCCGTCATACCGAGAACGCCATACGTATTGGAAAAGATAATAGCCTCCGTTTTGAGAGCACCGTGCACACGGTCGTCCATATAATAGGCAATTTTTTTCAAAGCTTTGTCCATGACCGCCTCGAGCAGGTTCTCCCGCTTCAGTATGTCAACGGCAACATCCGTCGTCACGCTCTCGTATATGGCTCGCCCTATTTTCCTGTCGGCACCGGCAAACATGGCTTCCATAGCCAGAAACGTTGTTCTCCCGTCGGCATAACGGGAGTGCGTGTTCATAATTCCCTGAGCCAATTTAAGGAGTTTGCCCGCATGGCCGATGAGGAGGATGTCTTCAAAGCCGCAATAAGCGGCGTAGTCCAAGAGCTCGCCTACATAGTTGCTGCACGTAATTCGATTTTCCGCAGTAATGCCCCATTCTTTCCGGCTGAAGTCGACGCCGTAGTTGCCGAAAAAAGCGAGGACGTGACGGTCTCCGGCAGCGCGGCGGGAATCCATTTCCACGTGAATCGTATCGACGAGAGCCTGTTCGCTCATAGGGTCTACAATTCCCGTGGTGCCCAAGACGGATAACCCGCCTTCAATGCCCAACTTGGGATTGAAGGTCTTCTTGGCAAGCTCGGCACCGCCCGGAATGGAAACGGTCACCTTCATGCCGCCACGATAGTCGTACTTGTTCATGACGGCCTGTACTGCTTCCGTAATCATACGTCGCGGCGTCTTATTGATGGCCGGACCGCCGACAGGGGAAGAAAGGCCCGGTTTCGTCACCGTGCCGACTCCTTCACCGCCGCAAAGAATGATGCCCGTGTCCGCCGTAAGTTCGGCCGTCACAAAAATAAGGAGGCCGTCCGTTATGTCCGGGTCGTCACCTGCGTCCTTTCGGACAGCCGCGCGGGCGCCGTGCAAAAGAAATGTCGCTTCTTCCGGCTCAAGCTCCAGGACAATTCCCTTGGGCGTCTTGATGCGGACCAGGTTGACAGGTTTACGGGACAAGCTCATTTCCGCAGCCACACTTGCGGCGGCAGCGGCACACGTACCCGTCGTATACCCATAACGAAGCGTCTTTCCTTCTTTTACGGCATAGTGTTCCCATTTCATAACAGAGGCCTCTTCATATTTTTATTTTAAATTCCTATCCATTCTATCACGAATGATTATCGTTTTTCCAGAGCATTCCATGCTTCGTTAGCGCGTTCTACAAACATCTTACGAACCGCACCGTTTTCACCCAGACCGTGAATGTACGTATTCACGGTGAATCCTTCCGCTTCAAGAACACTCTTGTGCGAATCCGGTTCGGCACCGGCCATATCGTTGTTTGCGTGATCGCCTGCAACCATCATCATGGGCATAAGCGTCACCTTCTTGATACCTTTGGCTTTAAGCTGCGGCATTACCGTATCAAGGTGAGGCCAGCCTTCAACGGAATAAACGAAGACATTACCGAGATTTGCCTCATCCAACCGGTTCTGAACGACCGAATAGTAAGCATTTGCCGGATGGGGCGTACCGTGTGCCATAACGAGAATCGCTTCGTCTTGCGCAAGTTTCGGGAACTGCGTGGATAAAGCCTGTACGAATTCTTCCACGTCATCACGCTGCTCTTCCTGACCCATCCAGTACATAATCGGCGTGCCGACAGTCATTTTTTTGAAGTCTTTCTTGTACAGATCATAAATAGCCGTATCATAAGCATATTCCATGCCCGGAATGACGTCGAGAGACGTAATGGCCACACGTGTATAGCCGTCTTTCTTCAAATCGGCCAAGGCTTTTTCCGGTGTCGGAATCATAAGGCCTTCGTTTTGCCCGATACGGTCTACGATAATGTGGGACGTAAACGCGAGAACAACTTTCGTATCGGGATGAGCCGCCTGAATTTCGGAAACGGTCTTGTTAATCGTCTTTTCCCGGCTGTCCTTAAAAGTCGTGCCGAAGCTGAGCACCAAAATGGCATCTTTATCGGGCGCATTCTTCATCGCTTCATTTTCGTATACGCGCACACCGATTTCAGCAGCTTGCTTCAGTGCGGGCGTAGCGTCCTTAACTTCCGGATTGAGCGAATACCCCGCCTGTGCGGGCACGCCCGTAATCACACCGAAGGATGCAACTGCAAGCGTTACGAGGCACATTCTTTTCAACATTGTCTTTTTCATAACGACACTCCTTTTATAAAATAATGTATTATTTATTTACCGGCAGAAAAGCTTTTTCCCCCGAAAGAGACATAAACTCTCCGACGGTAATACAAAACACGGAATGAATCAGTTCCGGCACGATAACCTCCCTTGCATTGCCGGCAGCCGCAATACGGCCATACTTCATGGCAACGGTCTTATCCGTATACTTGATGGCCTGGTTGATATCGTGCAGGACAACAATGACGGTTGTCCCCGTTTCTTTTTGCAGCTGCCTGAGCAGTTCCATAATTTCCAGCTGATGGCGAATATCAAGATAGGTTCCCGGCTCGTCGAGGAGTAATATTTCCGGTTCCTGCGCCAAGGCCATGGCGAGCCAGACACGCTGCTGCTCGCCGCCCGAAAGGGTATGGACCGGCCGTTCGGAAAAACCGGCCGTCCGCGTGATTTCCATGGCCTTTTGTACAGCCAGACGGTCTGTCCTGCGGGCCGCACGAAAGGGACGTATATGGGCAAAGCGGCCGAGCTCGACAAGCTCCTTTGCCGTCACCTTTCCCGGCAGTTCATGCTGCTGCGGTAAAATAGCAATATGCCGCGCCAGCTCTCTGCGGCCGTACGAATGTAAATCCCGGCCGCCTACGCTAATCGTACCGTCGTATGTACCGATGAGACGACACATGCAGCGAAGGAGTGTGCTTTTCCCGCAGCCGTTCGGACCGATGACGGAGATTATTTTCCCTGCTTCAATATTCAGACTTATGTTATGCAGAATTTCCTTATTGCCTGCAGTACAGGACAGGTTCTTTATTTCCATGGCGACGGGACTCATTACACTTCCCTCCTCAATAGAAATAAAAAGAACGGTGCACCCCAAAAAGCCATGATAATGCCGACGGGAAGCTCCATAGGCGCGAAGAGAAGCCTAGCCAATGTATCGCTGCCCGTGACGACGGCAGCACCCAAGAGAGCCGACGCCGGCATAATATATCGATAGTCCGTGCCGATTAAAAGGCGTGCCATATGCGGTATAATAAGGCCGACAAAGCCGAGCAGTCCCGCCACGCTGACGGCACTGGCCGCAAGCAGTGCCGCAAGAGCTGTAAAAATAATGCGCGTCCCTTCCACATTGAGGCCGATGCCCTTAGCCGCTTCATCGCCCAATTGGAGGATATTTAAATAGTACGCGCCTAAACAGCTGAGAAGCAGCCCCGCAATTGTGTACGGCAAGATGAGCTGCACGTCCGTCCAGCTCTTGGCGGCAAGGCCGCCGACCATCCAGAGAAGGGCACCATGGACGCGGTCACTGAAAAAGATGAGAAGTCCCGAAATACAGGCACCCAACAAGGCCGAAACGGCAACGCCCGCCAGAATGAGGCGCACAGGCCTGATGCCGTTTTTCCAGGCTAGGAGGTAGACAATACCTGCCGCCGCCATAGCGCCGCAGAAGGCACTCGGCACGATAAGGGCCGTATAGGCCGGCAGGACTAAAATAACGGCAATGCCGGCCAGGCCGGCTCCTGAAGAGACGCCGATAATATGAGGATCCGCCAAGGGGTTGTGCATGACCGCCTGCAGGATGGCTCCGGCAAGAGCCAGGTTGATGCCTACGAAAACGCCGGTAACCGTCCGGGGCAGGCGAATATTCCAAATAATCTGATCCGTCGTCGTCGACTGCGGCATTACGAGAGACTCTGCAACCCGTTCGAGCACAATATCGGCCGCGCCAAAAGAGACGGAGAGGACGAAGAGGCAGAGAGCCGCACCCGTAAAGAGAAGAAGCATCCCCCACTTACGCCGCCGTATAGAAGAAATTATCATAAACCGCTCTCCGGATAAACGAGTTTGGCCATATATGATACGCTTTGGGGATAATGAAGCCCCGGATTTAAGAGGAAGAGATTTTCCGGCAATGTATACACTCTGCCAGCCCTGACAGCGGAAAGAACGGACCAGGCCGGACTGTTCTCAAAGGTTTCTTTCATTATTTTCTCTATTTTTTCTTTTCGCCCCATGGTCGTAATGAAAATGACATCCGGATCCGCCTCGGCAAGACGTTCCATGCTGTATGGTACTTGCGCAGCGTCCGTCTTTACTTCACCTGCGGCGGCAACATTCGTAAATCCGAGCAGTTCGGCACAGGAGCCGGCAATAGAGTTGGGCATTTCTACGGAAACCTGACTGGGCGTGGCATGAATAATGACTATTTTTTTCCCTTCTTGCGGCACCCTCGCCTTTATAGCGGAAATTTCCGCATCCATCAGATCCATATGGGCCTTGGCCATATCGGCCTTGCCGTAGACTTTGCCGAAAATTTCCATATTGCGCTTAACATCGGCATATGTTTTGGACGAAAGGACGATGACGGGAATGTCGTTTTGCTCGAATAACGCCACCAGCTCGCCGTGCTGCGACTTACTGGCAATGACGAGGTCCGGATTAAGGTCCAAGACGGCTTCCATGCTGACGTTGTAAACAGGCCCTACTTCGGGTACTGCTTTATACCGTTCGGGTACGACGGCATCGGCGGATTTAACAGCAACGCGGCCGACTAAATTACCGTCAACGGCATCGGCAAAATTCATGAGCGAAGAAGATAGGACAACGACGCGCTGCGGTTTTTCCGCAAGCGTCACGGTCCGCCCCAAATCATCCGTAATGACGGCGTAAGCGCTGCCGTCCTTGTTGCCGTCAACCTGCTGCGGCCCGCAGCCGGAAAGAAATACGGTTGTTATGAGAATACATAAAATAATAATTTTCTTCAGCATACCCTGCTCCTTAGAACGCATATTTGACGCCGAACGACCAATTGCGGCCCGCATCAGGATATCCGTGATAAAGATCGTAACCGTCGTCACCGATGTTTTGAACGGTCATATAAAAGGTCGTATCGGCATTGGCCACATAGCTGGCATTGGCATCCCAGCGGATGTACGAACGGTTCATATAATATGAATCATTTCGCCCCGTTCCGGCCGTGATCATCAAATTGGCACGCCACTTGCCTGCATGATAACGCAAGGCTGCGTGATAACCGTTCGGACTGCTGTTGGACGGATCGAGGCGCATACCGCGGCGCTCGTCGATTTTCGTTTTAGTGTATGAATACCCCGCTTCGTAATCCCAGGCGGCATTTACTTTCTTTTGCAGGGAAATATCAATGCCCCTCTTGTCTTCACGGTTGAGGTTGCGCACCTGATAGGGCGTAACGCTTCTGTCCCAGCGAATGGCATCATTCAAATAGCTGTGAAAGGCGCTGAAACGCAGCACGGATTTTTTATCAAAGGCCCAATCAAAGCCGAGAGTTTGAGAATAGCCCGTTTCGGGCCGTAAATTCGGATCTCCGTGAGAACGGGCGCCGTTGTAATACATGTCATTCAGACGCGGTGCCGTATAGACGCGGCTCCACGAAGCATAAGCGTTAAAAGTACCGCTTGCCCTGTATTCTACGGCAAGACGCGGCGTCTTATGGAAGCCGAAATTGCTGTTATCGTCGAGACGCAGGCCCGGCGTAATCGTCCATTTATTAAAAACTGTCATATCTTCCACATAAACGGCCCGATTGGTCTTCTTACGGTCTTTATAATTGGCACCGTCATTGGAACCTGCATCCTTCGTCCATTCCAAGCCGGCAGTAACGAAATGGTGCGCATTCATCCAAGACGTCTCCGCCTGCACACCCTGTGTGCGCGTGTGAAAACGGTTGGTCCACCGGGTGCGTGTATAATCATTAAAATAACGAATAAATCCGGGCGTACCCGTGTTTTCCCCGAAGTGATAGGTCAGGCTGTAATTATTTACCAACCGTTCAAGGGGCTTAATCGCTTTGATTTTAAATTCGTTATGATTGACGCTGTACCCCGAGTCGAAGGTCACGGCATGACCGCGATACGTTTTATGAAAGAGGTTGAAGGTAAGAGAATCGCTCTTGCTGAGGCGCTGATCAATACGGGCGGAAATATTTTTCGCAGAAAAGTCGCCGCGAGCTTCATCACCTTTAAAGGCGTTCGGAAATTTATAGTATTCCCGCTTTTCCAAACTGCCGGCCACCATCCAGCTCGTATTGCCGGCAGAGCCTTCTTGCGTAAGGCCGTAGCGATGTCTCTTCCACGAACCCGTGCTGAGATCAAAGACGGTGCGATTTTTTTTGCCCTTTTTCGTAACGATGTTGATCGTGCCGCCTACGGCACCGGCTCCGTAGCGAACGGAACTGCCGCCCTTGACGACCTCAATTTCGGCAATCGAATCAACTCCCGGCAAGGTTCCCAAATCCACCGTGCCCCGCCCGTACGACGAACCCTGGGCATTGCCTATGTTTTGTCCGTCCACGAGAATGTTGACACGGTCGTCGCCGTTCAATTTTACGAAGGATGTAGCGCCGGGAATCATACTGTTAATGACGACGCCGTTTATTTGCCGCAATACGTCTTCCACGGATTTGTAATTGTCGGCGCTGATTTCCTTCTCCGTAAGGACGGTCGTCTGCGCATCCGGCAGATTTCGCTGTTTGCCGTCATAGGCATTGACTATAACCGGCCGTGTAGCCACGCGAATAATATCGTTGTTACCCGCCTGCACGGCCCGGGGACAGGTGCTGACGCCGACCAGGATCGTGTATATGCCTGCCCGTACTAATCGATTGAGTTTCAATCCGTGCTTCCCCCTAAGATTTTACACGCAAAAAAGGCCGCAAGGTATCACCTCACGGCCATAAGCCATCGTCATCGCCTTCGCAATCTCCATCCCCATCGCTCGCAGGTCCATCGGTGATTATCAGTCAGGCAGTTCTTCCGGCTCGGCTTCATTGCGCGATTGCGCCTTCCCATACAAACGTACAGTGACATCATGCAATCGCCCTCATCCTTACGGCGGCGGGACCGCGCCGGTTTCGCACCGGACTTCTCTGTTAGGTCATAGACACCTGACTTCTTATACGCTTTTTCGTAAAAACTATATCATACCCCTATTTCAGTGTCAACGACAGGCTCCGCTATAGCATCATAGAGTCTCTCCAAGAGTTTGGCGCGCCCGTTTTGCTTCAGCGATGAAGAAGCGATGACAGGGTATACCGCAGGAAAAAACTTATCTACAGCCGCCATATTCCGCTGTTTTTCCGACTGGTTCAGCTTATCCGACTTCGTTCCGACAATTTGCAGAGACACGCCTACCTCACACAGCCACGCATAGGCTTCCCGATCTATAGGAAGGCCGGGATGCCGTAAATCGATGAGCAGGCAAAGCAGTGCCAGGCGCGGCGATTTTTGTATATAATCGCCGACAAAACGGCTCCACAAATCACGGTTTTTGCCGCCAGTTTTGGCAAAGCCGTAGCCCGGCAAATCGACTAAATAGAGGGGGCGGCGAGTTGATTTATCGCCTTCCCGCAGCCGTAATTCACCGAAAAAATAATTTATGGTCCGCGTCTTGCCCGGCGCACCGCTGACCTTCGCCAAGCCGCGTTGATTACACAAGGAGTTAATCAGGCTCGACTTGCCCACGTTGGAGCGGCCGATAAAGGCTATTTCCGGGAGTTTCGCTTCCGGATACTGATCTTCCCGTACTGCCGAAGCTACATACTTTGCGTTAATCAGTGCTATATCCCGTTGTGTCATTACTTCACCAGCGCCTGTTCCAAAACCTGATCCATATGATGTACAAAGACAAAGGACATGTCTTCTTTTACGCGCAGCGGCACATCAACCATATCGCGCTTGTTTTCTTCGGGCAGGAGTACTTTTTTAATGCCTTCGCGGTGGGCGGCAATGACCTTTTCCTTAATTCCGCCGACGGGCAGCACAGTACCGCGCAGCGTAATTTCTCCGGTCATGGCCACATCGTGGCGTACGGCTTTTCCGGTCAGGGCCGAAGCAATAGCCGTCGCCATCGTAATACCTGCAGACGGGCCGTCCTTGGGAATGGCCCCTTCCGGCAGATGGATATGCAAATCCGTTTTCGTGTTGAAATCTTCGGGAAGCTCCAGCTCGGCTGCACGCCGGCGAATATAGGTTACCGCTGCCGTCGCCGATTCCTTCATAACCTCGCCCAGCCGGCCCGTCAAGGTAAGGCCGCCTTTGCCCTTGACCGCGACAGCTTCCGTTTCCAGCACTTCGCCGCCTGCTTGTGTCCAGGCCAGTCCCGTTACAAGTCCCACCTCATCGTGTTTGCTGCGGTTCATGGGCAGGAATTTTACCGGTCCCAACAACTCGGGCAACCGTTTTACTGTAATGGATAAATCGGGTGTTTGCTCGATAAGGAGTTTTTTCGCCAACTTACGGCACACTGCACCGATGGTTTTTTCCAAGGCACGCACACCCGCTTCACGCGTGTAATCTCGAATAATATGACGCAATACGGAGTCGGAGAAACGCGCTTCCTGAGGGGTCAAGCCGTTTTCCCGTTGCTGCTTCGGCACGAGGTACTTCTTGGCAATCTGCAGCTTCTCATCTTCCGTATAACTGGAAAAGTCGATGACTTCCATGCGGTCCAAGAGCGGCGTAGGTATATTGCCGACCACATTAGCCGTCATAATCCAAAAAACCTTGGACAAGTCAAAAGGCAGGTCGATGAAATGATCCGTAAACGTGTCGTTTTGTGCCGGATCCAATACTTCCAGGAGAGCTGCCGACGGATCACCGCGCAGGTCTGATGCCAGTTTGTCCACTTCATCCAGGAGAAAGACGGGATTTTTCGTGCCCGCCTGTTTCAGACCCGTTATGATACGGCCGGGCATGGAGCCGATATACGTGCGGCGGTGGCCGCGTATCTCCGCTTCATCGCGGATGCCGCCTAAGGACACGCGCACGTATTCCTTATTCATGGCCTTGGCAATGGAGCGGGCAATACTCGTTTTCCCCGTTCCCGGCGGCCCGACGAGGCACAGGATAGGGCCCTTTGCCTTATGCGTCAACATACGCACGGCCAAATACTCAATAATTCGTTCCTTTACTTTTTCCAACCCGTAGTGATCTTTTTCCAATACATCCCGCGCTACCTTGAGATCCTTGTTATCCCGCGATTCTTTCGTCCAGGGCAGTTCCATGACCCAGTCGATGTACGTGCGGATAATGGCGGATTCGGCCATCATGGGCGGCATCTGATCAAGACGGTCGATTTCTTTTGCCAACGCTTTGGCCACGTGCTTCGGCAAGTCGAGGCCGCGCATTTTTTCACGCAGCTCTTCCACTTCCGATTCTTTATCGACCTTATCGCCCAGCTCGCCGCGAATAACGCGTATTTTTTCGCGCAAATAATACTCTCGCTGCTGTTTGTCCATTTGTGTACGCACTTCCTGCGAGATTTCCGCTTCCAAACGGGCAATATCCGCTTCTATATCAAGGAGACCCGTAACGCGGCGAATTCGTTCGCTTACGGAAGTCATTTCCAGTATCTGCTGTTTTACGAGGACGCGAATGGGCAGCTGCGATGCCACAAAGTCGGCAAGTACTGCCGGCGAGTCGATGGTCGACAGCCTTTCGCTCAGTTCGTCGGCATTTTTCAGGCGCCGGAGCCAATCTTCGAAGCGGGCATACATGACGCGGCGCAGCGCTTCTTCTTCCAATGAATCGATGCTGTATTCCGGTATTTCTTCGACAGCCGCTTTCATATAGCCGTCCCGTTCAGAAAATCCGTTGATTACGGCACGGCAAATGCCGTCTACGAGAATGCGTACACCGCCGCCGGGAACACGCAGCATTTGCTGAACTTTCACGAGCGTACCGACGTGATAAATATCATCGAAGCCGGGTTCTTCATCGTTTTCGCGCAGTTGTGTCACGACCATCAAGAGGCGGTTATGATCCATCGCCTCTTCCACGGCGGCAAGAGATTTTTCCCTGCCTATGTCGATATGGCTGACGAGCTTCGGATAGACCACAATTCCCCGCAGCGTAATAAGCGGTACGGACAATACATTTATTTCTTCCATGTTTTCACCTTCTTTTCAGAGCAGTCCCGGAAAAACAAAACTCATTTTCCTTGGCAGAAAATGAGTTCTACATGTATTACTTGGATGATCTCAATTTTAGCTGAGGAGGTTTTCCGTCAACGACACTATCTTTTGTGACGACGCATTCTTCCATGTCCTTGCGGGAAGGAGCGTCAAACATGACATCCAACATAATTCGTTCAATAATGGAGCGCAATCCGCGCGCCCCCGTTTTACGTTTCAGTGCCTCTTCGGCAATGGCCTTCAACGCGTCTTCCGTAAATGTGAGTTTCACGTCGTCCATGCCGAGCATCTTCTGATACTGTTTGACGAGGGCATTCTTCGGCTCCGTCAAAATGTGCATCATCGCCTCTTCGTCCAAGGGATTCAACGTGACGAGAACGGGCAGGCGTCCGATTAATTCCGGTATTAAGCCGAACTTCTGCAAGTCCGTCGGGATGATTTCTTTTAAAAGCTCTTCGACGGACTCTTCATTCTTCTTGTGAATATCCGCACCGAAACCCATATTTTTTTCCGTGCGCCGGCTTCTGATAGTCTTGTCGATACCGTCAAATGCGCCGCCGCAAATGAAAAGAATGTTCGTCGTATCAATCTGAAGCATTTCCTGATGGGGATGCTTCCGTCCGCCTTGAGGCGGCACATTTGCTTCCGTCCCTTCAAGAATTTTCAGTAATGCCTGTTGTACGCCTTCACCGGATACATCCCGCGTAATGGAAGGATTTTCCGATTTTCTGGCAATTTTGTCAATTTCGTCTATATAAATGATGCCCCGTTCCGCTTTGGCAATGTCAAAGTCTGCCGCCTGAATCAGTTTAAGCAGACAATTTTCCACATCTTCACCGACATACCCCGCCTCGGTCAGGCTGGTGGCATCGGCAATGGCAAAGGGAACATCGAGAAACCGTGCCAAGGTCTGTGCCAACAAGGTTTTGCCGCTCCCTGTGGGGCCGACCATGACGATATTGGACTTTTGCAATTCCACATCATCATCTTTTTTACCGCTGCTGTTTGACTGCAGCCGTTTGTAATGATTGTATACGGCAACGGACAAGGTCTTTTTGGCAGCTTCCTGGCCGATAACATAATCGTCGAGGTTCTTCTTTATTTCACGAGGCGTCGGTAATTCTTTCATTTCAAAAGCCGGTTTTTCTTCTTCACCCAGTTCATCGGCTAAAATCGTTTCCGCCACATTAATGCATTCATCGCAAATGTATACGCCCGGGCCGGCAATCAACTTTTTAACTTCATCTTGTGTGCGGCCGCAAAAACTGCAGCGCGGCTCGTCTTTATGTTCTTTGGTCAATCCGCCTTACCTCCTTGTTGAGCGCCTTATTCCTTTACAGCCGCAGCATCGGGTCTGCTAAGAATTTCATCAACGAGGCCGTATTTCTTGGCGTCTTCACTGGTCATAAAGTTATCCCTTTCCGTATCTTTTTCAATGACCTCCAGGGGTTGACCGGTGTGAGCGGCTAAAATCCCGTTCAATTCCTTGCGCATGCGCAGGATTTCGCGCGCGTGGATTTCAATTTCCGTAGCTTGTCCCTGCACGCCGCCCAAGGGTTGATGAATCATAATCTGAGAATGGGGCAAGGCAAACCGTTTCCCCTTCGTGCCGGCAGTCAACAAGACCGAAGCCATGCTGGCCGCGGAGCCGACGCAAATGGTAGAAACGTCAGGCTTAATATACTGCATTGTATCATAAACGGCCATGCCGGCAGTGACAACACCGCCGGGGCTGTTAATATATAAATGAATATCCTTGTCCGGATTATCCGCTTCGAGAAAAAGCAATTGTGCAATTACGCTGTTTGCCGTTACATCGTCAATAGCGCCGCTGAGAAAGATAATACGATCCTTCAACAGGCGGGAATATATGTCGTAACTGCGTTCGCCTTGGGATGATTGCTCTACGACAATCGGTACATACTGCATTTTCATTATTTCCCCCAAATTCTACGCTTCCGACGCTTCTTCCTTCTCGGCCGGTTCTTCAGCCGCTTTTTCTTCTTTCGCATTCGTATCTACGGCATTGGAGAGAATAAAGCCTGCCGCTTTTTTACGACCGACCGATTGAATCAGCATGGGAACACGTCGTTCTTTTAAAATAATCTTATAAACTTCCTTCGGATCGGCACCGAAATTCTGTGCCATCATAAAGATTTCAGCCTGCAAATCCGTATCATTGACTTCGATTTTCTCTTCTTTGGCAATCTTTTCCAGTATGAGGTCCATCTTGACATTTTCTTCGGCATTATCCTTGTACCGCGCTCTGAACTCATCCATGCTCTGCTTTACATGTTGCAGATAATCATTGAGATTCATATTCTGCGCTTCCAGTTTTAAAGAAAACTCTTCCACCATCTGGTCAATTTTTTGTTCCACCATGACGTCGGGAATATCCACGCTCGCATTGCCGATAGCCTGTTTCAGAACTTCATTGTTGAAAGCTTCGGTCACTTTAAAACGAGCGCTCCGTTCCAACCGTTTACGAACGTCTTCTTTCAATTCGTCGACAGACTTAAACTTGCCTACGAGTTCTGCAAAATCCGCATCGACAGGCGGCAATTCACTGTGTTTAATATCCTGTATCGTCACTGCAAACACGGCTTCTTTGCCGGCCAAATCTTTTTGGAAATATTCTTCCGGGAACGTAACTTTTACGTCCTTGCTGTCGCCGACACAAAGGCCGATGAGCTGTTCTTCAAAGCCGGGTATAAAGCTGTCCGAACCGATTTCAAGCGGATATGCCTTGCCTTCGCCGCCTTCAAAGGGAACACCGTCAACGCTGCCCTTAAAGTCGATAACCGCAAAATCTCCTTTGCCTATTTTTGCGCCTTCCGGAGCGGGAGCCAGGCGGGAATGATTCTTTTGCAGATTAACCAATTCTTTTGCAATATCTTCTTCCGTTACGCTGACTTCTTCCTTAGCCGCTTTAATACCTTTGTATTCGCCGAGCGTAACCTCCGGTTTCTTCGTTACTGTCGCTTCAAAGACGACGTCCGCACCTTTTTCGTCGGCAATCCGTTTAACGTCCGGCTCCGTTACGGGCACGATATTTTGTTCTTTCAGCGCATCGTTATATGCCTTCGATGCTACCGCTTCAAATATTTCTTCTTTTACGGCGTCTTTGCCCAAGAAGCTTTCCAACACCATACGCGGGGCTTTGCCCTTACGAAAGCCGGGAATATTCACACGCCCGGCCAAATTTTTGCAAGCCGCCTCTGCACCCTTGGCAGCTTCTTTGGCAGGCACCTCGATATGCAGGGTCACTTTATGTTGGTCTACTTCATTTACAGTTACTTTCATGCTGAACAAATCCTCCTCACGAGTCATCACGCCGTAGCGGTTTTCTTAAATCATTATCATACCGCTTACCATCATACCATACAATACAAGCATTGACAACAAGCATTGACAAGAAACGGCACTGTCTTCTTTAACCTTTTGTCCTTGCAAAATAGACGGGATATATTATAATATCACTAAAGTATACATTTTATGTATAGAAAGGGTTGAAAAAAGAATGACAGAATCATATGATTTGATAGTAATCGGCACGGGCGCGGCAAATATCGTCGTCGACGCGGCGGCTCGCCAAGGCCTGCGCATCGCCCTCATTGAAAAAGGCAAGTTCGGCGGCACCTGTTTGAACCGCGGCTGTATTCCCACGAAAATTCTCGTAACGGCAGCCGACTATATTCGCGAAATTGCGGAAGCAAAACGCATCGGCGTCATGGCTGACAACGTCACCATGGACTGGTCCGTCGTCTCCAGGCGTCTCTGGGACAAGGTGGACGGCGGCGCCGAAGGCACAAAGCACTATTATGCCGCCATGGAAAATATTGATATTTATGAAGGTACGGCCTCCTTTACAGGCAAAAAGGACTTGCACATTGCTCTTAACAACGGCTCGTCCGTCGATATTACCGGTAAAAAAATTGTCATCGGCACGGGTGCACGCACGAACGTGCCCAAACTGGAAGGACTGGAAGAAGCGGGCTATGTCACCTCGGAAAGCCTTTTCGGCGGCAAATACCCCAAAACACCGTATAAGAGCCTCATCATCGTCGGCGGCGGTCCCATCGGCTGTGAGTTTGCCCACGTATTTAATGCTGCCGGCACCGAGGTTTCCGTCATTCAGCACAATGTCCGGCTTCTGCCCAAGGAGGATGAAGATATTTCCGCTTTTCTCTTAACCCAATTGAAAAGTTACGGAATTGATGTCTTCCTCAATAAGGACACGCTCTCCGTCAAGACGGAAAAGGGGCAGAAAGTATTGTACTTCAAAGACCGCACTACAGGCGAAGAAGCATCTGTCGGCGCCGACGAAATCCTCATTGCGCCCGGTATCGTGCCGACAACGGATTTACTGCACTTGGAAAATACGGATGTAACGACGGATAAGCGCGGTTACATTGAAACAAATGAATTTCTCGAAACGGCTGCCGAAGGGATTTGGGCCCTCGGCGACGTGAACGGCCTCGCCCCGTTCCGCCACAAAGCAAACTACGAAGCGGAAATCATTGCGCACAACCTCTTCTCCGGCGAAAAGCCGGAAAACTGGCGTTGGGCCCGCTATGACGTCGTCCCTGCCGTTACTTATACATATCCGGAAACGGCACACGTCGGACTTACGGAAAAAGAAGCGCTTAAAGCCGGCTACGCAGCGGATATTGCCTATAACCATTACTCTGCGTCCGCAAAGGGCTACGCGCTCGGTTATCTCCCGGATGCTCCCGATGACGGATTTATCAAGCTCGTTGTCGACAAGAAGACCAAACATCTCCTCGGTGCCCATATCGTCGGTCATGAAGCTTCCATTCTCATTCAACCGTTCATCAATCTTTTGAATGCGGGAAAAGCGAAAATCGCAGTGCGTCATAAAGAAATCGCCTCTCCCACGGCAAAAGAACTGCGGGCAACCGGTCTGTCCAGAAATTTATTGCCCCAATCGGTTTATACGATCGGCGAAACCATGACGCCTCACCCGTCCCTGCAGGAAGTCACCATGTGGACGAGATATTATTACGAAAAGAAATAAGGAGTATCGGTTTGTTATAAAAAGAGGGGGACTGCCGCACATGAACAGTGTGCGATAGTCCCCCTCTTTTTACAGGCTGCCCGTATAACGGCAGTCCAAGCACTCAATACCAGCGTATCATCGGCAGCTCATTATTTGTCCCCCTGGTCATCAGGATCTGATGGACATCAATATTACCGATCTGGAAAGACACTGCGCAACCGCATAAATAGAGTTCCCACATCCGTGCGAATTCTTCGCCTTTATCGGCAATAACTTGCTCGCGAACAGCCTGAAAATTATGATACCAACACATGAGTGTCCTATAATAATGCCGCCGCAGGCTTTCAACGTCAATGACCTGAAAATCATAATCGTAAGCTTTGGCGATGATCTCTCTCAGGGACGGCAGCATGCCGCCGGGAAAGATATATTTGCGCATCCACGGGTTGCCGACGGATTCATCGTGTCCGCTGATGTAATGAAGAAGAAAGAGGCCGCCCTTCTTGAGCATATGGCTTGCAGTTTTCATATACAAGGAGTAATTGGAACGGCCGACATGTTCAATCATACCGACACTGACGATACGGTCATATTTCCGGCCTTCCTCCGCCAAATCACGGTAGTCGATGAGATCAATCCGGACTTGTCCCTCCAGTCCCAGCGCCTTAATACGTTCCTGCCCTTTTTTCCATTGCTCCCGGCTCAACGTGCAGCCGTACCCTTTCACCCCATATTTTTGAACCGCCTCGATGAGAAGATACCCCCAACCGCAGCCTATATCGAGAAGCTTCATCCCCTTCTTTAAATGCAGCTTCTCCAAAGTATAATAAATTTTATTATGTTGCGCCGTTTCCAACGTATCCGTATCATTTTTAAAATACGCGCAGGAGTAGCTCATGGAAGGATCGAGCCAAAGGCCGTAAAAATCATTACCCAAATCATAATGAGACGAAACCATTTTTTTCTGATCCGCTTTCGATTCGGAGGAATGAAGCAAATAGCCTAAAGCGCTTTTTTCCAGGGAAAACCGGTCATTTTGACTCAAAAGACAACGAAGAGCCGTAAACAAATCGCCTTCTATCTCCAGATCTTTGCGCATATACGCTTCGCCGAGAGAAAGAGAAGTGGAAGTAAGCAGTTCTTTCTTGGAAATATCCCTGTTGAACACTAAATTGAACAAAGGCGTCCCTTCCCCGACAGTATATGTTTTGCCGTGCAGCTTCACTGTAAAGCAATACTCATCGAAACGCTGTAAATAATGAATTAAAAACGTGTCGAAAATATGCATACGGATCACCTCATTTCGTTTTAAACCGCCTGCAGGGTACAGACAACACGCATTTTAAGCTATTATAATTATAACGAAATCAACACCGTGTCCGACAGGATGCCCGGAAAACTATCATCTCTTTTACCGTCACGACAAATACGGCAGCCCGTATATAAAAATATTTTATAAAAAATTGGCCGATTCTTTGCGCAATACTTCCTGCCGCAACTCGGAAAGTTTGGCACTTCTCTGCACATGCATCGGTTCGGGATTGATAAGACGCAGGTATTCGGGCCACAACGTATGTATCTCTTTTTCGGCATATGCTTCTATTTCCGGTAAATCCGGTCGTTCATACACGACTTCCCCGTTTTTAAAAACAGGCTGCAGCATAGTTCGAACATGATACGAACCGCCTAAAAGAGTACGATAACGCCAAGGCATGTCATCGACGAGAAGATGAAAACTCTCGGTCTCGTCTATTGTTTCTCCTTCCAGCACTATTACATCGGCTTTCATCTTACCCGTCTTGTCATCATACAGGCGCAAGACGTTTTTCAAGCCCGGGTTGGATATTTTTTCGGCATTATCGCTCAATTTGATCTTCGGCACGAACGTATCGCCTTCGTACTGCCCGACAAGCTTAAATACTCCCCCTAAGGACGGGCTGTCTTTCGATGTAATCAGGTTGGTACCGACCCCCCATGAATTGATGGCACTGCCTTGCAATTTTAAACCGCTGATAAGCTCTTCATCCAAGTCATTGGACGCGGCAATAACGGCATCATTAAAACCGGCGTTGTCAAACATTTTACGCGCTTCTTTCGACAGGTACGCCAAATCGCCGCTGTCCAGGCGAATGCCGTAACGAGGCGGCAACTTTCCCGCTTCCCGCAATTCCCTGAAAACGGTAATTGCGTCGGGAACGCCCTGTTTGAGCGTATTGTATGTATCCGCCAGGAGAATGAGGTTGTCATCATATTGGCGGGCATAAGCGCGAAAGGCTTCCAGCTCTGTCGGAAAGCTCATAATCCAGCTGTGTGCCATCGTTCCGAAAACGGGTATGCCGAACTTCGCGCCTGCATAGACATTGCTCGTACCGTTGAAACCGCCGATTACGGCAGATCTCGCGCCGTAAACGCCGGCAGACTTCCCCTGTGCCCGTCTGAGACCGAACTCCATAAGCGTATCGTTACCGGCAACGGTGCGAACACGGCGTGCTTTCGTAGCAATAAGGCTCTCATGATTCAGAATCATGGACAAACACGTTTCCAACAGGAGCGCTTCGGCTTTCTTCGTCTCCACCCGCAGCAGTACTTCCTGCGGAAAAGCCACCGTACCTTCGGGCATGGCATAAATATCGCCGGTAAACGCAATAGTTTGCAAATACTTTAAAAACTCCGCTTTGAACATGCCCGTACTTTTTAAGTAGTCAATATCATCATCGTTGAAATGCAGATGCTCCACATAGTCGATGAGATGCTCCAAACCGGCAACTACAGTATAACCGCCGGCAAAAGGATTACTGCGATAGTAACGATCGAATACGCAGCGCTGCTCATGCTTGCCTTCAAAAAACAGGCCCTGTATCATTGTCAGTTGGTATAAGTCGGTTAAAAGGGCATTTCCGTACATCCTATCGCCTCCGGTAGTGTATTTCCTCTATTATACCGCTATTGCATAAAGAGAATATATGTGTTTTTGATATTTATTATACATTTTACGTATTTCTTTGAATAAGCAATGCCTTTAACTCATCATATGCATTATCACCCGAATAATGTTATAATAATACTACTTTGTCATCCTGTTGCGACATGATGAATGCAGAGGAGTTTTTCTATGCGCTACCGTATTTTTCTGTTTATTACCGCCCTTGTCTGGGGCTGTGCATTCGTGGCTCAACGCATCGGTGCGGAATTTATGGGGCCCTTTGCCTTTAACGGTCTTCGCTTTTGGTTCGGCGCCTTGACTCTTTTACCGCTTACCTTCCTTTCAGGCTCCGAAAAACCGACGTTGCCGAAAAAAGAACGCCCTCCCGTTTCCTTGAAAGGCGCTATATGTATTCTCGGCTTCTTTCTCTTTACCGGTGCCGCGCTGCAGCAGTTCGGCATTGCGTATACGACAGCCGGAAAATCGGGATTTATTTCAGCCCTTTATATCGTCTGCGTTCCCGTTGCCGGAATTTACTTCGGCAATGCCTTGCGCCTGACACATCTCATCGGCTGTGCCGTTGCCATGGCGGGAACATATTTTCTTTCCGTTTACGGCGGCGGCCTTGAAGATATCAATCTGGGCGATGCCGTTACCCTGGCAGGTGTATTCTTTTGGACCTTTCATATTATTTCCATTTCCATCTTCGTCCGTTATTATGACGGTCTGAGGCTGGCTGTCGGCCAATTCATCGTCTGCGGCTTCTTCAATTTCATCGCCATGTTCATTGTCGGTGAGCCCTTGACTGTCGACATCATCCGCACCGTCGCTTGGCCCTTGGCCTATTGCGCCGTCTTTTCTACAGGCGTCGGCTTTACCTTGCAAATACTGGGTCAAAAAGGACTGTCCCCTACGGAAGCATCCCTTATCGGCAGCTTGGAAATGATTTTCAGCCTTATGGCCGGTTACGTTTACTTGGGCGAACAGCTGACGACGGCGGAACTTTTCGGTGCCGTCCTCATGACGTTCGGTATCGTAACGGCACAATTACCGAGCCGTGTCATTTGTGAGCGTAACAGGGCACATAAACCTTCGTAGCACCTTGTATCAAAATACGGCCGGTCGGTTCTTGTTTGCCGCATGAATGAACAACGGCGACTTTCTGTCCAAAGAAGACTTCGGCAAACGCAAAAAAGCTGTTGTATCCGCGTTGAACACGCTTCAGTACAACAGCTTTTTTAATTTTTTATCAACGCCCCGAACCGGGAACATGCCTATAATTCATACACCATCGCAAACGCCGGTCCAAGTAAAAGCAGCGCCAGTATAACGATAAGGAAGAAGATAGAACCGCACCCGCCCCGTTTGACGGCGCCGAGGGCACTCTTGATGCGAGCCGTAATCGGCGTCGCATCTTCCACGATGTGCCACGCGCCGCCCGTGAGCGGGCGTACGTACGGATAGCTGCAAATGGCTCCGCGCACGACCCGCATCCATCCGAGGAGCGCGGCTGGCAGCGCCACGAACTCCCATGCCATGAGGAGCCCCAGCCGCTCTCTATCAAAGGACCCGCTTGAGAAATACCGCCGCGCCCGACTTCCCCGCCTCGGGAAAGGTAATGGGCCCCAGCCACGCGAGGTAAAGAAGCACCGTCAGAAGGATCGGCTCGACGCGGTCGAGGAGATCGTTCGGCAGGTTGTCCGAGGTGACGATCGCCTTGTGATTCAGAAAGCTCTCTCCCGCAAATTCGCGCTCGCTGCCCTGGGCGCGCCGCACGGTAAGGGAGAACGGCCCCTGAAAGAGCCGATAGGGCAGATAGACGCCGCGCAGGCGCGCCTCCCCCTTGCCGGCACGCGCAGATCATTCATATGCACGCGCAGGAGTTCCGCCTCGGGCTTCCCCTTGTTGTCCTCCATCCATTTTTCGAGGATTGGGAACGCTTCCTCCTCTGCTGCACATAAAATTGTAATCGTCTAAATAAAAAACATACGCTCAGATCGTTTATATTATGGTGAAAAGCTTGCCGTGCCTTGTGAGGAAATATCTCTCGGGTATCGCGTGCCGCTCATGCGCCATATGCGACCATTGCATATGTTGAATATATTGTAACATGCCTGTAAAATATGAATCAAGCTGAAATTAGTAATCACTACTTACAAAGTATATCTTAATCCGGACTGACAACGACGATACATTCACCGCTGCAGGAAGAGTTAATTTACCTTTTATCTAATATTTCGTTAATATATAAAATAAGATATTCAGCCGGGACAATCTTATAAATTCATCAAAATATTATATTCAGAGAAAATGATTTAGCGAGGATGGTGCTTTATCATGGAAGACAGGCCAATATTAAATCAGGAAAATTACAGCGTTAAGGAAATTTATCAGGATTTTTATAAATTGCTTGCCGAAAGAGTTGCTGACAGAGGTTATAAATACCGGAAGTTCAAGCACGATTTACGAAAATCAATTAACAACTATACCATTTTCTTTGACTACCAGACCTTTTCCTATAACTGTCTGGGTGAGGGCATAGATATTTATATTCATAAACGAATAGACTATCAGGGAAAAGACGGCAAAACCGTATACAGACGGGTTTATGATATGGACGGCCGAAAGAATGCCGTAACGGATATATTCAATATCCAACATATAAACGATGATGAGTTGGAGACGCTTCTCGGCGACTGTGAAGCCTATTTGAAATATATGGAAGAGCTTGTAAGTAAACTTATTACTCAATAAAATATTTAACTTGACACTTTTAGAGGAGAGTTTACTTTGCAGTCATAAAACTTGACACATATCGTCATTTTCTTGTATACTTATGAAGTATTCACACGGTCGGTTAGCTCAGTTGGTTAGAGTATCTCGTTGACATCGAGGGGGTCGATGGTTCGAATCCATTACCGACCACCACGCATTTCGGATCCATCGTTCACGCGATGGATTTTTTATATTTTACGGAGGACTTCGTGGCGACATCAATATATTCTTCCGTCTGCGGACAGGCAAGCGGCGAATATACGGTAAAAAAATCCCGCTTTATTGCCAACGTCTTTCACGTTACGTCGGAAGAAGAAGCACAGCGGCACCTGGCGGAGATAAAAAAGAAATACTGGGACGCACGTCACAACTGCTACGCCTATCAGCTCGGCATGCCCGTAAGCATGCAAAAAGCGAGTGACGACGGCGAACCGTCGGGCACGGCGGGAAAACCGCTCCTCGAAGTGTTGAAGACCGGGGACTTAACGAATACGCTCGTCGTCGTAACGCGCTACTTCGGCGGCATCAAACTCGGCACGGGCGGCCTCATCCGAGCCTATATGACAGCGGCTCGGGCCGCAATAACCGCCGCGCCCGTCGACGATTACGTCCCCTGCACCGTTCTTACGTTGCAGGCGGACTACTCCTACGTAGCCGTCATCGAGAAACTTGCCGGCGATTTTGCCGTCCCCGTTCGGGACCGAAACTTCACGGACTCTGTTTCCTTCACCATAGAAATTCCGTCCGACCGTATATCCGAAATTACGGCAGTTCTCATGGATAAGACAAACGGCACGTTAACCGTCACTAACAAAACGGAAGAAACGGTACCGCGCCGGCGACAAACATAAAAACTCCTTTTTCCTCGATTATTCGATGAAAAAAGGAGTTTTCTCTTTGTCTGATGTTAAGGCTTAATAACCGCCAAAATATCACCGGTCTTGACGCTGTCGCCGACATCTACACGAACGGAAATAAGTTCGCCGTCTTGCGTAGCCGAAATATCGTTCTGCATCTTCATAGCTTCGAGAACGACGATGACGGTCCCTCTCGTTACGGTGCCGCTCGTCATCCTGACGGCCGAAATCTTGCCCGGCATGGGCGCCTTGACGAGAATCGCGTCATCCGGAATCGGTTCCGGCGGAACAGGCGACGCCGCAGACTCACTTGCCGCCGCGGCAGGTTCGGGAACCGCTGTCGGTGCGGCAGGATGAACTGCCGGAGCCGCGCTCACGGGCCGTATCGCTGCAGGTGCCGAAGTCTGTGCGGCAGCAGAAGCACCGCCCATTTCTTCTACTTCAACCTCATAGGCCGTTCCGTTTACGGTAACTTTAAATTTTTTCATACTGTCCTCCGTGATCTCAATTGATTCCTATTTCATACGGGCCAAACGGCCTGCCATACGCCAGTGCGCATTGTACTCTTTCTTCTTTCTGACCGGTCTGATTGCCAGCGGCACATAGCCGCAGGACGCAAGAACCGCCATGATGGCCGCCACCGTTTCCGGCTCAACACCATCCGCACGGGGCATCTGCACGGGCACCGCCGCAGCTTCTGCCGGTACTTCCGCCGACCGTACCGCAGCTGTTTCCTGATCCGCCGTTTCACCGCCTTCCGCGGCAGGTTCTTTTCCCTCAGCCGCCGGCTTCTCCTCTTTTCGAGTCGCTTCTTCCAGGCGGTTCAGCCGGACTTGCAATGCATTAAAGCGATTGAGCAAGAAAAGAAAGGCAATGAGCAAAATAAGTACCGCGGCAGTTTGAATCGTCAAAATGATGTCCGTATAAGCAAAAATAGACTCGTCCATCCTTTTCCTCCTCTTACAGCGGAATGTTACCGTGCTTCTTAGCCGGCCGTTCTTCACGCTTGCTGTATAACATAGCCAGGGCGTCAATAATACGCGGCCGCGTTTCCTTAGGTTCAATGATGCAGTCTACATAGCCGTGTTCAGCCGCCTTGTAGGGAGTGGCAAATTCCTCGATGTATTCCTTTTTCTTTTCTTCCTTGTCGGCATCGCGTTTAAAAATAATATTGGCCGCACCGTCGGGACCCATGACGGCAATTTCCGCCGTCGGCCAGGCAAAGACCATATCTGCACCCAGTTGCCGGCAGCACATGGCAATATAGGCACCGCCGTAAGCCTTGCGCACAACGACGGTCACTTTAGGCACCGTCGCTTCACAATACGCATAGAGCATTTTGGCACCGTGGCGAATAATACCGCCGAACTCCTGCGTCGTTCCCGGCAAAAATCCCGGTACGTCCACAAAGGTGACCAAAGGAATGTTGAAGCTGTCGCACATGCGAATGAAGCGCGCCGCCTTGTCGGAACCGTTAATATCGAGGCAGCCGGCAAGAAACTTCGGCTGGTTCGCAATGATACCGACAGTCTGTCCGTCATAACGGGCAAAGCAGGTAATGACGTTTTGCGCGTAGTTTTGCAAGACTTCATAGACCTCACCCTTGTCAACAGTCGCCTTGATGAGGTCAATCATATCATAAGGCATATTGCTGTTTTCCGGAATGACGGTATTCAGACTTTCATCAGTACGATCGGGTGAATCGTCCGTTTCCACGAGGGGGACTTCTTCCATATTGTTGCTCGGCAAATAAGAAAGAAGGCGCTTAATCTGTACAATACAATCGTCTTCGTTTTCACAGGCAAAGTGAGCCACGCCGGAAACGGTATGATGCGTTACGGCACCGCCCAGTTCTTCGGCCGTCACTTCTTCAGCCGTTACGGATTTGACGACTGTCGGTCCCGTAATAAACATATTACTCGTGTTCTTGACCATGAAGATGAAGTCGGTCAGGGCCGGACTGTACACGGCACCGCCCGCGCAGGGTCCCATAATAACGGAAATCTGCGGGATGACGCCGGATGCGGACGTGTTGTTCATGAAAATACGCCCGAAACCGGCAAGGGCATCAACACCTTCCTGTATACGCGCACCGCCCGAATCGTTGATACCGATAACGGGAGCACCCATTTTCATGGCCATTTCCTGAACCTGGCAAATTTTATGGGCATGCATTTCGCCGAGAGAGCCGCCTTCGACGGTAACATCCTCGGCATAGGCATAGACAAGACGGCCATCGATCGTACCGTAGCCCGTAACGACACCGTCGCAGGGTATTTCCTTCTTCTGCATGTCGAAGTTAACGCTGCGGTGACGAATAAATTGGCTGATTTCCGTAAAACTGCCGGCGTCAAAGAGCCGTTCCAAGCGTTCACGCGCCGTATATTTACCTTTTTCGTGCTGCTTGTCAATGCGGCTTTGACCGCCGCCCATTTCAATCTTTGCTAGCTTTTGATGAAATTGGTCAATTTTTTCCTGCACTGTAGCCATTACTTACCTCCGTTACTGTTGCACTGAGGACATCATTTGATTACTTGCTTTCTATTATAATACATTATTAAGCATTTTGCCTGCTTATTCTTCATCCGTGTCATCAGGCATATCGCCGTTATGATATACATCCTGCACATCATCCAATTCGTCAAAGGCGTCGATCATAGTTTCCAGCTTCTGCGCGTCTTCCCCGCCGAGAGTGATCATATTGTCGGGAACCATTGTAATCTGCGCATGCTCCGTCGGAATATGGTTGTCTGCCAGCGCCTTTTCAACGTCGTCAAATGCTTCGGGCGCCGTAATGATTTCAAAGGCGTCACTGTCGCTCTTAATGTCATCGGCACCGGCTTCCAAAGCAAGTTCCATGAGCGTGTCTTCATCTGCCGCGTCCTTGGCGACGACAAAGATGCCTTTATTCTTGAACATCCAGGCAACGCAGCCCGTTTCCCCCATATTGCCGCCGTACTTGGAGAAAATATGGCGCACGTCTGCAGCCGCCCGGTTGCGGTTATCCGTCAAAACATTAATCGTAAGCGCCACACCTGCCGGACCGTAGCCTTCGTAAACAATTTCTTCATAGCTCTGTCCTTCGAGCGTACCTGCTCCCTTTTGAACGGCACGGTTAATGTTTTCTTTAGGAATGTTGTTTTCCTTAGCCTTCTGCAGGGCCAGCTTCAAGCGCATATTGCCCGTAGGATCGGCACCGCCCATGCGTACGGCAATGGTTATTTCACGACTGATTTTCGTCGTAATTTTGCCGCGAACGGCGTCGTTTCTACCTTTTTTTCGTTTGATGTTGGCCCATTTTGAATGTCCCGACATACGCTATTTCCTCCCTTTCACTGCCACCACGCCTCACCGGCCAGTCTGTCCAGAATAATGGCGACTGCCGAGCGGACGGAAAGGTGGTTATACTCACCTGTGCCGTGTATCGGCTCCAGAATATAGTCAAATTTTTCCATCATTTCCCTCGTCATACCGTAACCTGTACCGAAAAGAAGTAAAATCGGCCGCTCTTCGCTCTGCCGTTTTTGACGCAATTTTTGATATGAAATCGTGTCGGCATAAGTCCTGGCATCGGTCGTAACAACATACGACCGTACGCCCTCGGCTTCCGTCACGGCATTAACGGCCTCATCTACGCACTTTTTAATCTCGACGAGATTAAAGGCCTCCGTGCGGTAAGCATTGTAAGCCCGACCGGTTTTGCCGCGCCAGAATGACAATATTTTTTGAATCATATCCACCTGACCTTCAATATGGTGGATAAGATAGTATTTTTTCACTCCGTACGTCTTGGACGAGCGCGAAATGTCATGCAAATCATAATTTGTCACTGCCGTGGCAACGACGTTAGAATTCTTGTCATATATGGGATAATGTACAAGTCCTACATATAAAGGTGCGCTCATTCCCTCATCTCCCGCTCTATCTCAGTAAGCACGGCCTCATCCGCCTCGGACAGGTTGGCCTCTTTTAATAAGTCGGGACGCACCTTCGCCGTACGCATAAGAGATGCTCTGCGCCGCCATGCCGCAATTTTGGCATGGTCGCCGCCGCAGAGCACTTCCGGCACGGCAAGATTCCGAAAAACTGCCGGCTTCGTGTACTGGGGGTACTCCAAGAGGGACGCGGCAAAGGAGTCTTCCGCGGCGCCTGCAGCCGCACCGAGAACGCCCGGTATCATGCGGGCCGTCGCATCGGCAACGATCATGGCCGGCAGTTCCCCGCCCGTAAGGATATAGTCGCCTACGGAAACGGTTTCGTCGGCAAGCTTCGTTTCCACGCGATAATCAACACCTTCATAGTGGCCGCAAATGAGTATGATCTGGTTATATGCCGCCAGTTCTCTAGCCTTGGCCTGTGTAAACTGCGTGCCTGCCGGTCCCATAAAGATGACGCGCCGCTTCGGTACATGACGCCGCACCGCTTCGACCGCCGCAAAGAGGGGGCCCGCCTTCATGAGCATGCCGCAGCCGCCGCCATATACCGTATCGTCCACCATACGGTGACGATCATACGTAAAGCAGCGCGGATTGGTCACGTCAAATTCCATCAGGCCTGCAGCACGGGCGCGGCCGATAATGCTGTGCCCGTAAAAGGCCTCGATAAATTCGGGAAAAAGAGAAATAATGTCTATCCTCATGAGTCGGCCCACTCCGGCGGATCGGCGACGATTTTTTTCGCTTCAATGTCAACGGACACGATGACACTCGGAATAACGGGAAGCAAGATTTCTTCGCCGTCTTCGCCGGTAACGGCATATACGTCGTTACTGCCCGTTTTGAGAACATCCGTAATCGTACCGAGACGTGTACCGCTCGTATCAAAGACGGCGCACCCCATAATATCGAACACATAGTACCTCCCCTTCGGCAGGGGCATCAATTCTTCACGTGTAACTTGAATCTCCTTGCCCACCATGCGCTCCGAGCCGTCACGGTCATCAACACCTTTAAACTTCATGAGGACAACCCGCTTGTGAAAGCGTGCATTTTCCACATCGTATTTCATACCGTCAATATAGGCGTACGTCATTTTCAAAAATCGTTCGGGAAAATCCGTATCCGCATAAATACGAACATCACCCCGCACGCCGTGCGGGGCAACTATTTGTCCTATTGTAAAAAATTCTTCTTCAGTCATCGGTCACTTATTGGCGAAAGGCCGTGATTTTGCCGTCTTCCAGCAAAATCTCCGTGCCCATAAGCTGATTAAGATCGTCACCGATCTTGACCGTAACGGTCTGTTCCAACTGGCCCTGTCTGATTTCGGAGCCGATTTCCAATTGCTCCGCCTGGCTGCGGTCATTGCGCGCCTTTTCTTTTGCCGCGGCGAGGCGCTGCTTCTGCTCTTCCACTTGCGCACGCAGGGAAATCAGGCCTTGTGCGTCCAATTTGGCCTGTTCGGCCATCATGCGTTTTGCCTGAAATTCGAGATTCTGCATTTCCCGATCAATGTCGGTCAATATTTGATCCGTTTCTTTCAGTATCTTTTCTTTCAATTCCTGCGTCACCTTCGATTTGATGACGACAGGAATACGAAGTGTAATCTGATCCATGAATCCTCCCTAGACGATGTCTACGGCAACCTTCACGTCGGCGCGTACGGCTGCGGCCTTGACAACAAGGCGCAATGCTCGCGCGATTTTGCCTTGTTTGCCAATGACCTTACCCATATCATCCGGCGCTACGTGAAGCCGATAGACTTCGAGATCCGCTTTTTGAATCTTTGTTACTGTAACCGCCTCGGGCTGTGTAACCAGCGCCTTGGCAATACATGCAATCAACTCTTCCATCGTATGCGCCCTCACTTATTTCTTGGATGCTTCAAATTGAGCCATAATACCGGCTTTTTTGAAAAGAGAACGGATTGTGTCGGTCGGCTGAGCACCTTTGCCGAGCCATGCCAATGCGGCTTCCGTATCGACCGTCAAAGCTTCCGCCAAGTCTTTGGCGGGATCGTACATGCCGATTGTCGCAACGGGACGACCGTTGTTGCGGGCATTGCGAACATCTGCTACGACAACACGATAAATAGGTTTCTTTTTCGCGCCTAAGCGTGCCAAACGAATTTTAATCATTATTTTCACCTCCTTCACAGAATTCCCCAACTATGCGGGGGCTTACATCAGAACGGGAGCTTGGGCATAAACCTGCGTCCCTTTTTCTGCGATTTTTGAGCCTGTTTCATCATTTTTTGAAACTCCGTGAACTGTTTGAGCAGTCGGTTCACATCTTGTACGCGTGTACCGCTGCCATTGGCAATGCGCCGTTTACGACTGTCCTTAATGAGCAGTTTCGGATTGGCGCTCATTCTTTCTTTTATCGTCATGGACGTTATAATCGCTTCAATGCGTTTAAATTCTTTGCCGTCCATATCGACCTTATCCAACTCTTTCTTATACTTGCCGATACCCGGAATAAGGCTCAGGATACCGCCGAGGTTACCCATTTTCTTGATCATCTGCAGCTGCTTGAGAAAATCGTCAAACGTGAACGCACTGTTGCGCATGACTTTCTGCATGTCCGCTACGGCTTCTTCATCAAAGGCGGCCTGGGCTTTTTCAATAATCGTCTCCACATCACCCAAATCAAGGATGCGCGACGCGTAGCGATTAGGATGAAATTCTTCAAGGCCGTCCATTTTTTCGCTGACGCCGATAAACTTAATCGGCTTCCCCGTGACGGCCTTGATGGACAGGGCCGCACCGCCGCGGGCATCGCCGTCAAGCTTGGTCATGACGAGACCGTCAATGCCGAGGGCGCCGTCAAAGGCGGATGCGGCCGTAACCGCATCCTGACCGGTCATGGCGTCGACGACGAGGAGTATTTCGTGAGGATGAACGGCCTCTTTGATGCGGACGAGTTCATCCATAAGAGTTTCATCTATATGTAGGCGCCCGGCCGTATCGATGATAACGACGTCACGCAAATGGCTCGTCGCGTAAGGAACGGCATGCTGCGCAATCGCTACGGCATCGGCGCTGCCCTCTTCCGTGTAGACGGGAAGGCCCAAATCGCCGCCCAACACTTGAAGCTGCTCAATAGCGGCCGGCCGATACACGTCACAGGCAACGAGGAGAGGATGCTTCCCCTGACTGACGAACTTCTTCGCAAGCTTTGCGGCAGTCGTCGTCTTACCTGCCCCTTGCAGGCCGGCAAGCATGACGATCGTCGGCGGCCGTGAAGAAATGGTAATGCGGCTCTGCGTGCTGCCGAGAAGTTCCGTCAATTCGTCGCGAACTATCTTGATAACCGTCTGCGACGCGTTCAGACTGCTGAATACTTCTTCGCCGACAGCTTTTTCTTTAATCCGTTTAATAAAATCTTTTGTTACGTTAAAATTAACATCCGCTTCCAATAAAGCGCGGCGCATTTCTTTCAGCGCTTCACTGACGTCTTCTTCAGAAAGCTTCCCTTTGCCGCGAAGCTTTTTAAAGGCCGCCTGAAAGCGTTCGGACAAACTCTCGAACGGCATAGGTCGCCTCCTTTATCCAATCATATTGTCATCTATAATTCAAGATCCGCCAAAATCCGCTTTGCTGCAGCCAAGTCGACGTCGGTCCCCTTCTCAAGATGTGCCGCAGCCGCTCCTATACGTTCCTCTATCTGCTCCGTCCGTTCGGCCAAATGCAGCTTTGCTTCATAGTGCTCCAGACTCTGGGAAGCACGCTGCAGCAAATCATGCACGCCTTGGCGGGAAATGGCGAGTTCCGCCGCAATTTCGGCAAGCGACAAGTCCTCGCAGAAGTACAGCTCCATACAGAGCTGCTGATGCGGCGTCAACAGGGGTGCGTACATATCAAGCAACCGTCCCATGCGCACAACATCTTCTACCATATGCTCACCGCCTTCGCATCATACTGTGTCAGTATATACTAAAGCCTTTTCACATGTCAAGTATTTTTACTTGTCACGCAAAAAGGCTTATTTTTCCTTAGTGATGAAAGAGGCGAAGACCGGTCATGGCCATGGCAATATTGTACTTGTCACACATGGCGATGACATGGTCGTCTCGCACGGAGCCGCCTGCCTGGGCGATATAATCGACGCCGCTGCGATGAGCCCGTTCAATGTTGTCGCCGAAGGGAAAGAACGCGTCGCTGCCGAGGGACACACCGTGAAGTTCTCCGAGCCAGGTTTTCTTTTCTTCCCGCGTAAGGGGAGCGGGGCAACGGGTGAAGACGAGCTGCCATGCGCCGTCGGCGAGGACATCATCGTAATCATCGGAAAGGTAAACATCAACGGCGTTATCCCTGTCGGGACGGTGTACGTCCTCTTTAAAAGGCAGCGCCAATACTTTCGGATGCTGACGGAGCCACCAAATATCCGTCTTATTACCGGCAAGACGCGTGCAGTGAACGCGCGACTGCTGGCCTGCACCGACGCCGACGGTCATACCGTTTTTTACGTAACATACCGAATTGGACTGCGTATATTTCAAGGTAATCAGGGCGATTAACAAATCGCGTTGCGCTTTTTCGGGGATGTCTTTATTCCTTGTCGGTCTCGTCTTGAATAAGTCCGTCGTAATCTTCGCCTCATTGCGCTCCTGCTCGAACGTAACGCCGTATACGTCCTTATGCTCCAAGAGGGCCGGCTTATAGTCTTTGTCAATTTTCAATACGCAGTACGTTCCTTTGCGCTTGGTTTTTAAAATTTCCAAGGCTTCCTCCGTATAGTCCGGCGCAATAACACCGTCCGATACTTCCCGTTTCAGGAGCGTTGCCGTTGCGGCGTCACACGTATCGGAAAGGGCGACAAAATCGCCGTACGAGCTCATGCGATCGGCACCGCGGGCGCACGCGTAGGCTGTCGCCAGGGGCGAAAGTTCCAAGTCGTCCACGTAGTATATATGCTTTAATGTATCGCTCATGTCCGTTGCAACAGCCGCCCCTGCCGGGCTGACATGCTTAAACGACGCAGCCGCCGGCAAATGTATCGCTTCCTTCAATTCCTTCACGAGCTGATAACTGTTTAAGGCGTCGAGAAGGTTAATATAGCCGGGACGGCCGTTCAGTACTTCAAGGGGCAGGTCGCCGCCGTGATTCATATAAATGCGTGCTGCCGCCTGATTGGGATTGCAGCCGTACTTTAATACCATTTCCTTCATGTTATGTTTTACCTCCCGTAACTGACAATTACACGGACACCGCTATCCGCCGTCATTCCTTAACAGCTACATCGCGGACGGTGATTTTTAAAACTTCCACGGTCATACCCGTCGTGTAAACGATTTCTCCCTCCACTTCCTTACGCAGGCGGGACATGAGACGTTTTATATTTTCGCCGTATTGCACGGTTAAAGCGAGCTCAATATTGAGACCGTTACTGTGGGAATCCCCATTCTTCCGCACACGCAGCCTGTTAATTTTTACAACGCCCTGCAGGGAACCCACCGTATGGCGCACGAGGGACAGAAGGACGTTGTCCGAAAAGATGAGTTTGCCGTAATAGCTGAATACGGGACGAACGACGGAGCGCTCAAACTCGGATTCTTCATTGCCGACATTCCTGCTGAAGAAAGAGCGAACCGAATCGAGGAGATACCCGCGAAAATGGGATTTCAGCTCCACCGTCGGCACGGGAATAATATGGCGCCCCGCTTTCAGGCGCTGTTCCCGGGCCTTGCCCATTTCTTCGGCTGTTGATACTTCTTCTATGGTTACATATGATATGGGCATAGGTAAGGTCAAGGTCTTACAAATGCACTCCACCATATGTTTCGACGTGCCCAAAATGAGCAGGCGTTCCGCCTTTATGCGGTGCAGCGCTTCCCGCATGACAGCTGCGGCTTCAGGATTGGAAAAAATGGCGCAGCGCACGGCCCGCAGCCGATTGGGCTCGTCCTTTGCCGAATGGCCGGCGATGATGCGATTGTGGTAAATGAGAAGGCCGTCATCAATAAAAGCGTCAATATGCCGGTCATAGGCAACGACCAGAGCATGATGACTCTTACCGGTACCGCTGGGTCCGACAAATCCGATTACGTCCATCTCAATTTTCCCCCTTCCCATAAGATAACAAGGCCGCCACATCCGCCTCATCAACCGTAAAGACGCCGATTTTCTCGGGGAATCTGCCTGCAGTGCCGTGAAAGTCGGAGCCGCCGCTCACAAGAAACCCCCGCTGCCGGGCAATGCACAAAAACTCGTCTTCCCTTCTTATATTGCGCGGATGATACACTTCCATACCGTCAAAGGGATAGGACACGACATCGGCAAGATGCTTCTTCACCAAAGCCGGGTGGGCCAGGACGGCAATGCCGCCGGCGCCGTGAATGAGGTCGATACACTCGTCAACAGTGTGCCGTTCGTACGGAATATAGGCCGGGCCGCCGCGATAGAGAATCTTGTCGAAGACAGTCTTTACATCGGGAAAATAGCCGGTCTTGACGAGAAGACGCGCAATATGCGGTCTGCCGATCACCGTATTTCCCGTCACGACGGACTCCGCTTCTTCCGCCGAAAGAGGATAACCGAGGGCGGCACAGCGCCGTATCATTTTCTGCGCCCGCTCTAAGCGCCTCTTTTTGAAGGTGCTGCAATACTCCTGCAAGTCCGCATCGGCGGGATTTACATAATAACCGAGAATATGGACATCTTCGCCCCCATAATCGCTGCTCATTTCAATGCCTCGAATAATACGCAGTTCCTGCGGATAAACATGCGACCCGTCATATGCGGCAAGCGTATCGTGATCCGTTATGGCTATAACCGAAAGCCCGGCGGCAAGAACTTCACGTGCCAATTCTTCCGGTGACAGTACGCCGTCGGAGCAGGTCGTGTGCATATGTAAGTCCGCAGGCATTATTTATCGCCTCGCAACAAGGCCAATATCGTCTTAATACCGACGCCCGTCGCGCCGTAATACCCGTTTTCGTCCTTTTTCTCGCAAAAGGCCGTCCCTGCAATATCCAAGTGAATCCACGACGTGTTTTCTTTAATAAAGTGTTTAATAAAAAGACCTGCCGTAATGGCGCCGCCGTCAGAACCGCCGACATTCTTGAGATCCGCCGTCTCGCTCTTCAGCTGCCGTTCATACTCTTCGTCGGCCGGCAGCTGCCACACCTTTTCGTGCATCCGTTCGGCCGCCGTAAAGAAGCGATTCATCCACTCCTGATCATTGCCGATCATACCGCTCCTGACCGTGCCCAAAGCCGTAACACAGGCACCCGTAAGCGTTGCCAGATCGATTACCTTGCGTGCCCCCTTGGACTGGGCGTAAGCGACGGCATCGGCCAATACCAACCGCCCTTCGGCATCCGTATTTTTCACTTCCACTGTCGTACCGTCAAACATAGTTATAATATCGTCAACGTGGTATGACATGCCGGACGGAATATTTTCAGCCAAGGGTATGACGGCAAGGACATTGACGGGATACTTCAGTAGCATGAGAGCCCGAATAACACCCAGCGCCGCGGCGGCCCCGGCCATGTCGGACTTCATATGCTCCATACCGGTACGGCTTTTTAAAGAAAGTCCGCCGCTGTCATACGTAATGCCCTTACCGACGACGGCAACGACGTCACGGCTCTCCGGATCGCCCGTATAGGCGACGGACAAAAGCTGCGGCTGATTCATACTTCCCTTGCCGACGGAAACAATGCCGCCCATATTGCGCTTTTCCAAATTCCACTTATTCAGGACTTCCACGAAAATGGCGTCGCCCTTACAAAGACTCGTCGCCGTATCGACGAACTTGCGCGGCGTCATTTCATTAGGCGGCATGTTGACGAGGTCACGGGCTAAATATATACATTCGTAAATAGAGGAATAGACATAACAGAGCGTATTGAAATCCTTACTCTTCAGGCTCGACGTAATGAGGTTGATATTCTTCAGCACCTTTGAGTCGACCTTCGTCTTATAACGATTGAAGGCATAATTATCGTATAAAAGACCGTCAATGAGTGTTTCCACGTCCATGTCGAGCGTATCAATGTATACGGCCAGTTCACTCACACCTTCATCCATAGCTGCGGCCATAATTTTCCGGGCATACATAAATTCGCGGAACGTCCCCCGCTCAGGCGAGTTCTCTTCAATACCGACGAGAAAATAAACCTTCACCGCATCATCGACAACGGAGCGCAATACATGAATGGCACCGCCTTTAAAGGCGGCGGGATTTTTCTCCGTATATGCCCGAATAAGCGCGCCTTCCGCATCCGTCAACCGCGACAAAGCACGCAGGCGATGATCAATCCCCAAGACGACCGCATCGAGATTGCCGCTTCCGTTACAAGTAATCATACTGTTGCCTCCATTTTACGAAATAAAAACCGTATGTTTCATTATACTGTTTTCATTCCCTCTAAATCAAGCCGCCAAGCCTTTCCTCCCTGTCCGCCGCTCGCAAAAAGGGCATATTTTCATACTTGATTTTTATTTTCGGATAGTGTAACATAATACACGTGCCTGAGAGGCATGCCATGGACCACTAGCTCAGCTGGCAGAGCACCTGACTCTTAATCAGGGTGTCCAGGGTTCGATCCCCTGGTGGTCCACCACACAAAATAACGATACCCATACGGTTTGTGCCGTGTGGGTATTTTTTATCCACGTCTAAAATAATTGTTCCGGTACTACCTTCCTATTCTCAATTAGTTAGTGCCAATGTAAAACAGGCCGGATAAAATTTGTTATCTTGTCCGATCTGTCCGCTTCTTTACGTGTTCGGCATAGGACCGTATATTCGTTCCATACCGGCCCGTGTTTCCTTTTCTGAAATAGATACTGTAATTTGGTATGCCGGCAGGATTGACATAAGGATTATCCAAGTTACCGTTGATGTGTTTCAATAGTTCCCGTATACTTACAGTATAAGAAGCTGGAATTGGTACTGGCTGGTGATGGTCAGACTTCGTGTCGGAGTTGCCAGAGATACTACCGGTCCCGGCTTTTTTGTTTTTATAAAATCCGACAGCATACGCCCGAAGTCTCTTCCGTGCCGGTTTCCGTAGATTTAAAGTGTTTAATAGAGCGTTTGGTAACAATGACTTATGACGGTGTTTTTATTTTTGACCGTATATTCCGCTTCGATAGCAATTATCTGAGAAGGTGTATCCAAATCCACATTCATTATTCGTAATAAGTTGCTTGAACTGCTGCCCCGTTCTCTTGTTCTTTCCCCCTTCTTTTACTATACTTTTATATGGAAGGACGCATCACCGCCGTTGTATTCGGACGTATGGTCGGGGCCTTGATCATCGACCGTGGCAGGAGCGTCCTTTCATATTGTTTTTAGGGTTATAGGATATTTCGTGTTGGTATAAGAGGCCGTTAAGCCGGATGTTAACCGGCTTAACGGCCTCTTATACTTATTTCAACCAACTTTGATAATGTCTGTTTACTAAATTTCTCAGTCATAGCGCAATTAAGTTCCCTCGTTATTAATAATTCTATCGTACCGGATAAGACCGGCACGTTGACAACACCAATATTACGCCGATCATAGCCTCACATTATTTAGATATCCCATACATTGGTAATAAAATCGCAATAAAAAGATAGAGACTTATGTTTACTGGACGGTTTCTTTATGTATTCGACATAGAACCGTATACTCGTTCCATATCGGCCCGTGTGACAAGCCAGATACGGCCCGTTTTTCGCGCTTCTGCCGATGTAAAGCGAGGCTTTCCGCCGTGATACCCCGTGCATGCCTGTTGTACCGTACGTATCAACCGCCTCCGTTTCACAATCGCTTTCGTTGCTGTCATTACTTCGTGTAAAGCCTTTTCACTAAAATTACTACCCATAAACTTATCGCACCTCCTACTATTAATAATTTAAGCGTAACGAGCGTCATCGGCTCATCATACATAATTACTACTGTGACGATAATAAACGCTACGTTGTAAATTACAAATTTCATACACCTTCCTCCTTTCAATATTCAACTAACAAGTAAAAAATATCTATACTGGCATTCCTTTGCCTGTGCGGTAGCTAACTTAACTTCACTATTGCGGCGGCGCTGGCAGGATTTCTAAGCTGCCTATACGGCAGCTAATGCTTTACTCAAAAAGACATGGCCGCCGCGATATTTCTAAGCTGCCTGTGCGGCAGCTAATCGGTCGGAGACGGTCATCGAGATAGATCATGATTTCTAAGCTGCCTGTGCGGCAGCTAACTAGCTTCTACGACGGCATACCACTCGGGATACTTTCTAAGCTGCCTGTGCGGCAGCTAACTAGCACCATTACCGCCAGTTGCCGACAATATTTTTCTAAGCTGCCTGTGCGGCAGCTAACTATAAGTATAAATGGAGAGGCCAAGGGCTCAATTTCTAAGCTGCCTGTGCGGCAGCTAACGATGATTAATCCGGTTATCCAGCCCGCGATCATTTCTAAGCTGCCTGTGCGGCAGCTAACGAGTCAGCGGCTACTGTAAAGCCGTGCGACTCTTTCTAAGCTGCCTGTGCGGCAGCTAACGAGTATACGAATTCAGCTAGCTTATTTTCCATTTTCTAAGCTGCCTGTGCGGCAGCTAACCTCTCAATTCCGATACGGACCATCCTTTAGCTTTTCTAAGCTGCCTGTGCGGCAGCTAACCCTGATTTTAACATCTTGGCTTATCGGATACTTTTCTAAGCTGCCTGTGCGGCAGCTAACCAGCGGGCAAAAGATATCGCAAATGCTCGAAATTTCTAAGCTGCCTGTGCGGCAGCTAACTTGACTTCCTTGAACCGCGTATACGGTACAGATTTCTAAGCTGCCTGTGCGGCAGCTAACTACGTATCGACTGATGACTTATCTGACGTCAATTTCTAAGCTGCCTGTGCGGCAGCTAACCGGCATCAATACGATTTATAAAGTACGCAATCTTTCTAAGCTGCCTGTGCGGCAGCTAACGTGCTAATGCGTTAAGCTGTACTTCGGTCGGCTTTCTAAGCTGCCTGTGCGGCAGCTAACTTGTAATGGATATGGATCTTAAGTAATGGACGTTTCTAAGCTGCCTGTGCGGCAGCTAACCATTGGACAGGCGGGCACTACGGCCAGCAGTCTTTCTAAGCTGCCTGTGCGGCAGCTAACTTGACCGCGTCATGACGCACGCGGAAGCCGCATTTCTAAGCTGCCTGTGCGGCAGCTAACATAAAGTTCTTTTCGCTACAACAGGTACGGGCTTTCTAAGCTGCCTGTGCGGCAGCTAACTCGCTTTAAATCCTGATTTTTTTAACGTTCGTTTTCTAAGCTGCCTGTGCGGCAGCTAACAGAAGCAATTCGAAATGGGAATGGCAGAGCAATTTCTAAGCTGCCTGTGCGGCAGCTAACCTTATGATACATTTTGTTGTATATTTTGGTTCTTTCTAAGCTGCCTGTGCGGCAGCTAACTACATATGATTGCAATACACGAAATCGGCGTATTTCTAAGCTGCCTGTGCGGCAGCTAACCGTGATATAATAAAGGTAATAAATAATAATGATTTCTAAGCTGCCTGTGCGGCAGCTAACTTGCGCAGCAATGGCGAGTTATGCCGGCACATTTTCTAAGCTGCCTGTGCGGCAGCTAACTCATATGTTTTTATGCCGTAGTTTTCATGGACTTTCTAAGCTGCCTGTGCGGCAGCTAACTTCAGCGTAGAAAAAGCGGACGGCAACGTAACTTTCTAAGCTGCCTGTGCGGCAGCTAACGCTTATCATGTACGAACATTAACACACACAAATTTCTAAGCTGCCTGTGCGGCAGCTAACGGACAACATCGTCCACGTGTATACCCACTTATTTTCTAAGCTGCCTGTGCGGCAGCTAACCCGATAGCTCACCTCATCGAGTATGGAGCTAATTTCTAAGCTGCCTGTGCGGCAGCTAACATTCTACTAACTCACTTCTGATTGTCTTGAACATTTCTAAGCTGCCTGTGCGGCAGCTAACGATGAAGCGCACGTATGCCGTAAACACCGTTGTTTCTAAGCTGCCTGTGCGGCAGCTAACAGCCGCAGAAACTAAAGGCAACCGACGCAATGTTTCTAAGCTGCCTGTGCGGCAGCTAACCTATAATCCTAATGCGTTCTCAAATACTTGCTTTTCTAAGCTGCCTGTGCGGCAGCTAACGCATATTGCAGCGCATCCAAGGGGTTGACAACTTTCTAAGCTGCCTGTGCGGCAGCTAACGCGAATACGTCTTGCGCTGACCGAGCGACATCTTTCTAAGCTGCCTGTGCGGCAGCTAACATCTGCATATGCTGCTGAATGTCTTTGTCTATTTTCTAAGCTGCCTGTGCGGCAGCTAACGCTGTCGGGGCCGTAGTCCTCGTGCGTATACATTTCTAAGCTGCCTGTGCGGCAGCTAACAGGCGTGGCCTGTACGGGGCGTGGGACCGTGTTTTCTAAGCTGCCTGTGCGGCAGCTAACTGCTTACTGTTGCGGCTGCTGCCGACGCTGACTTTCTAAGCTGCCTGTGCGGCAGCTAACTTGTACTAACATAGATGTACAAGAGAGAGAGATTTCTAAGCTGCCTGTGCGGCAGCTAACCTTGTATTTGTCCTCTGTCATCAATGTCTGTTTTTCTAAGCTGCCTGTGCGGCAGCTAACGCCATAGCCGAGAACACTCCCTGAATGCCTGATTTCTAAGCTGCCTGTGCGGCAGCTAACTTATCGGTAAAGAGCTTGTAATTGATTTCCTGTTTTCTAAGCTGCCTGTGCGGCAGCTAACTGGCAGAAGGCGCATATGTCCACGGCCGAAATTTTCTAAGCTGCCTGTGCGGCAGCTAACTTGCATTAAACAAGATGACGCAAGAACATTTTTTTCTAAGCTGCCTGTGCGGCAGCTAACACGGCGTACCAGTAATCCTTTATGCGCGGGTTTTTCTAAGCTGCCTGTGCGGCAGCTAACAATGCCGGCGATACGTACAAAGAGACTATCACTTTCTAAGCTGCCTGTGCGGCAGCTAACTCGATATAGCTGTATATCGTACCGTTGGTCACTTTCTAAGCTGCCTGTGCGGCAGCTAACCAGAAGCGGCCCTTGCTTACGGCGTCTTTGACTTTCTAAGCTGCCTGTGCGGCAGCTAACGCTGACCGTAATATCAAGCCCCGGCTCTTGCTTTTCTAAGCTGCCTGTGCGGCAGCTAACACACCAAAAACTTATCGGCCAGCTGCCCTGTCTTTCTAAGCTGCCTGTGCGGCAGCTAACTGATTCTTGTACGGTTTCGGCTCCCACACATTTTTCTAAGCTGCCTGTGCGGCAGCTAACTCCATTCTCACCGTGCTTGACGACGGGCACATTTTCTAAGCTGCCTGTGCGGCAGCTAACATTATTGTGGTGTCATGCTTATCTCCGTTGGGTTTCTAAGCTGCCTGTGCGGCAGCTAACTATCTATTTGCGGGTATGCAAAACCCCGGAATTTTCTAAGCTGCCTGTGCGGCAGCTAACGCGCCTTCCATCCGACGGACGCTTACGGTAACTTTCTAAGCTGCCTGTGCGGCAGCTAACGATTGGTGTCGTCGTAAGCTCTGTAATCGAAGTTTCTAAGCTGCCTGTGCGGCAGCTAACAACAGACAAAAAGCCGTCAGAATGCAAAATAATTTCTAAGCTGCCTGTGCGGCAGCTAACTGTGATATAATGCTGATTATAGCTACTATTACGGGGGATTAGCCCCAAATACCCAAATTTTTTCACCTGTCTTTCAAAGCCTGTATTTTACTTGCTTCTCGCACTGGCAAAATATTTTGGTTAAAATTCCGGAACTGTTGCTCGAGCACTAAGTCCATAGGTTCCAAATTCCCCTTCACACGGACTGTCAACCAGTTTCTTTTGGACGAAAAGTCTAAATTGGTTTTGATTGGAAATGCTTTTCATCTGAATATACGGAAACCGTTCTTTGTCTTTTTTCTGCTGCAAAAGCTTCACTGCCTGCTCATAAGTCGTTTCCGGATGTCGCCGTGCATATCTCATCGCCTTTTGATGTACTGAGCCGTCTCCTTGATACCGGCTGTATACGGCATATGATTTAATCCTGTTTTTAGGTACCGCCCTAACTTGTGTAACATGAACATAATCAAGGAATCGCTGCAATATCAATTTTAATTCCAGACCTTGTAATATTTCCTCTGTATCTGCAAAAACCCTGAGTTTACTACCCGGGCCAACTGCGGCATACTCAGGAAAAGAAACAGCGAAATCCATACAGCCTGTTTTATTTTTTCGATCCGCAAAGGCAATATGCAGCTGCGTGAATACTTTCGTCCATAAAAAATGTACCGGAATCTCTGCATCAGGCAATAGGGTTACTTCCTGATAATATTCCATAGCCTACTCCTTATTTTCTTCTTTCTTCTCTGTCTCTCCAAACACACCGCCACGCACCAAAAGAGACATAACATAATTTTCATCATCTTTACTATCCAACGCTTCTTTAGATGACCATTTATCAAATAATGTATAAAAATCTTTTTTATCTTTTTTAGCGCCACGGTATGCACGCCCTAAATTAGTAACAGAACCGTACACTTCGATTGCTATAGGCCCAGATATTTCATCATATCCGGGATACCATGTATCTATCGTTCGAATTGCATTGCCGAGCTTTTGAGAATGCATAGCTGCCGTGCCATTAACACTATATAAGATTTTACTTTTTTCCCCTTTTATTTTTCCTTTGCCGGAATTATTCCCTAATACTAATTCTTCACTTGGATATACTTCCTGTCCATTTCCAATTTTTGCAAAGGACGTTACCTCCAGCAAGAGTACAGAGCGCGAACCACATAAGGTACCAGCAATTAATTCTGCCAACTCCTCAATACCTACATTTTCAATATCAAAATTCTTCATCGATATATCCGATGAGTTAAAAATCAATTTTTTATCTAATTCCTTTATGAATACCACTGTTTCCAATTCTTCCGCCCCTACGCGATTTCTCCAGAGAAAGCGCGCATTGGCAATATTAACGGCATATCGCTTAGCTAATTCTTTAAATCCATTTTCCTCTATATATTTCTCTCCCATTGCTTTAATACGACTAAAATGAGTTTCATCATTGCAAGCCGAAGGGATATGCGGATTCGGCAATATTTTTAATGTAAACCACAATTTTAAAGTATCTTGTTCTAGGCTAAGTGAAGCACTATCAACGGTTTGTAAGTTTGCATTCTCAACTTTTTGCCTTAATTTAGCAGGATCTCCCGTAACTGATGCCGGTAATCGGTTAGATATAGTTCCTCTAACCGATTTTTCAACTAAGTGTATCGGAGTCTCTTTCATCTCTCTAGTTTCCCAGTTTGTACCATACATATAGCCGTCTGAGAAAACTAGTTTTTTTTCAAACGCCAATACCGATGCAATCCCATCCTTTTTCTTAGCCATAACACTTACCTCCTATTATTGGTTTTTGCATAAATATAGTTGTTGTTCCTCTTCATATTCATAATGCCACATCATTTCATCAATGTCTGTAAATCGATAGGGCATCTTAAATTCTCCCAGAGTTACTACCGGCTCTACAAAGCGATGCGGCATTTTAGAATTCCGTTGATTTTTTACTTTACCAAGAGGCGATAGGCCCTTAAACCCGACAGCAATGGGTACCAACCATCCCGGTGCTTTCTTATGCTGTTCCCATTCTAAAACTTTACCATCATCGTCTAATTTTGCTTCATTTTGAATCGCCAAATACTGCAGCAACGAATCAAGATTATCTTCATTTGATTCTTCATCGCCAAGTAATAAATCTCTGCGCTCAATAATGACAGATCCCGGCATTAAGGCTACAATTACATTTCTCTCACTCCTCTCGTCTTCTTCATCCGTATATAGAATGCGAATAGCATCAAATTTTAACAAATCACCGCCGGCAAACTTCATTCGCAGCACTTGCTTTTTCACGGCATGTTTAAAGATATCCTCCGTATCAATATTGATTCCTTCCACTTCCATCAGCAAGGAAACTGTCAAATGTATCCTTGGCGTTGGAATAAACGAGGGTCTATCACTATTCGCCTTTAACGGGTTGGATGTACCTATAACAAAATTTTCCAAATTTCTCCTTCCTCGATAAACTTGTAAGTCCGTTTGATGATATGAAACGGCAATCTTTGGAATCCTCACTGCTTGCAAACCGTTTTGCGCAGTAATGCTTCTCTCCAGTGCATGGGCTGCACCGAGCCAAGCAGTCATGGCAGGCACCCCAATGGTTAGAGTACTGCTCATGGCGTTGGCATTATGAATTTCTGCTTTAGATATGAGCAAATACGCTGTCATGATTTACTTATCACCTCTTCCGTCAAAATATCTCTCATACACTTTGCAAAAAAATCAAATTCTGCATTGCCTAGCAACCTATAATCATTTACAATTCGCTCATACGTTTTAATAAGCCAACGGGAAAATTCATCGCTAAGTTTTTGAATCTGCCCTTCCTGAGTTTCGTTTTTATCATATTTTCGGTCTAACCACTTTTTCTGATGTAACGGTAAATGCTTGTACGTTGTCCTATCACTCCAACCTTCGGGCTCTTGCAGCAATTGGAGTCGAATACACATGACAACATCAATGATAGCTGCCACTATGACATCTCGTTTTTTTCTAATTCTCAAATTATTTTGCTCCAATAAAAAAATTTCATGTAATGCATAAAACAAATCTATATATTGATTGTAAGGAATAGCTTCATTCCAGAAGTTTTGTTTCGGCAATCTGATAGTTCGTTTAACTAAATCAGGTGGTAGTGATGCTAACAATGTAACATTTCCCCTATTCTGATGATTAAAAAGACTAATATTTCGCGGATTATCTCCTCCAATACTCATAGTAGTCAAATTTAACAGCTTAGAATATCTTTTTTCCTCTTTCTTTTCACTTTCTTGCTTTTGCATACGCTGAATTCGTTTATATAATTCTATTAATATCCCTGACGAAGGTAAAACTGTTAATAAATGATAATCTTTATTAATAGGAAAATAGACTTGTTTTAAACGCCCATCAGAATATTCAAAAGATAGATTTCCCATTTTTTTTACATTACTATACAACAGTTGGTAATTTCCACCTAAATTTTCAATGATTGCTTTAACTGCCAAGTCTTGAGTCAGAACATGATCAAGCATTCTTTTTCCATCTTCTAAGGCCAAATCCAATAACATACCTGATGAAATAACTATAGCATTGTCATAACTAATATCTGTTGGATAATCAACCGTATCAGAGGTGACATATTCTTTGCACGAAGTTTTCATTCCAGTATACAGATAAACTACGTCCGTCTCGGGATGCGAAAATTTACCAACATGTGTTACTCTTTTACATTTAGTCATTCCGTTAATACACCTTTCCAGCCAATCTTTTATATTCAACTTTTTTTCTTTCGCTTTTTTTACAATAAAATCCTCTAAAATACTCACACTATTCCCTCCTATCTATTCTTTATATTTTTTGAAATAATCCGAATTGATCCGAATAGTACCACTTTTCTTTATTTTTACCATACGCCATTACAATTTCGCCATATTGTTTAGATAATTTTCTCAAAACATCTGTTTCCTCCTCTTCATTATCCGAAGGAATGCGTTTTTGAAGTAATTGTATATACTCTCGCTCCAACCAAATTCGTTGCCGCATGTCTTCCGTCAACTCAGTACATATAGTAATTTCTTTGATTAACTCCCTGGATACAAACGACTCATCGTCAAGCTTCTCATCTTTACATTCGCGAAACGCTAAGCCTTCGTCGGTATAGAGTCTCCACAGTTTCACATCTGTCCCGGCACTTTCTCGAAAAGGATTGAAGCGTTGTGGTGCAGCTGTAATCCACCAATACTCCTTAAGCCAACCGTTCAATCGCTTTGGACCATTGGCATTACTATTAAAATCCATCATCACTTGATGTTCCAAATCTGCCAGACGAGATTCCGGCTGCAAGGGTTCCGCTTTAATAATACGTGGCACTGCATCCACCCGCTCTTCCAGTTCCGACTCTTTTAAAAGTTTCGTAATATCATGACTACATAACATATGAGCTTTCGATTCATACCCGGGTCTACAAAAAGCCGGTTTTCGGTTTTCCAGTCCTTTTAGGTTAAACTGCATAATCGCCATATTATAGCTTTTTATATTTTCTTTGCTGCTTCGATGACGTCGCACTCTACCGGCGAGCTGAATAACGGAGCGATATGATGACGGCTCGACTACTGCCCAATCCCAGTCATGATCGCGCCCAACCTCTTCTACGGGAGTAGCCACCAAGATAAATACCAAATTTTCTGTTTGGCACGTATCAATACATTCGCGTACAATAGGTTCCGCAAACTCTACAACATTATCTTTTTCACCATGTCGTTTCATGAGTCTGTCCAAATATTTTTCCTGTTCATGCCGCAGCAACAAAATCTGTCGACTGTGATACGTCATAACTCGCACGGAAGTATCATCACTCCAAGGACAGGTCAATAAATATTGGCTAAGCGCTACGCATGGATTAATGTTTGCCATACGTACTACACCAAAGGAAATGTGTTTTTCAGTCTGTTTATCGGTCACATAATTATGTCGATGTAAGTCTTCAACGGCTTCGCGAATATTTTCAAAATATTCTTCCCGCTTCGTTTTTTCAAGTTCTTTAACTGTGTTTTCGGAACTAAGACCGACAGTGCATACTTTAATATGTGCCTTTCGTTTTACCGGTTGTTGTAGTAGTTTTTTCACCCGCTTCCCGACAAACTTCTTATGAACGTCTGCAAAGCAGGTATTTTTAGTGCCTATGCTTTCGACTTGCGCTTTAAATTCATCGCAATGAACCACGACGGGGATTTTTTTCTCCGCAAAAAATCGTTGCTGACAAGAAAGTCCGGCCAAAAATGCTCTGTACATCCCTTCAGCCAAATCCGGCGGGATGGTAGCAGACGATATAGTCACATTTCTTCCGTACATTCCGGCTAAATGCACCAAGCGAGAAATAGCAATTAAATCTTTTTTGCCAAAATCATCAATTTCATCAATGACTAAATCAGAAGACATAAGCCGTAAAGAAGGCAATAAAAACTTACCACCCCGAACGGTTTCAGTTGCTCCCATCATATGGTCGATGGTCGCGACCAGAACCGGTTTATATAAGAGAGCATGATTCTTTGCGGCTTGTTTTGAGCTGATTCCCCGTTTTCCCGGTGCGACTGCTTTGAAAAAGATATCCAGAAATTTTACTTGCTCATCATCTTCCGTATCAACATATTCGATCTCTTCTTCTACCAATTCTTCAAGATTACTGTCTATAGCCGGTTCATATTCTTTATCTTGATTATCTTTCCGATGTAATTCCCGTACTGCTGTTGAACCGATTAAAACGGCAAGTTCCGTATCATCCAAACATATGCGCTCTCTATATTCATCACCTGTTTGCAAGGTTAATGTACGAAGCCCTAATGCCAAAATATAGCGAAGAGATTTGCCGTTTGGGGAAACTGCCTGCATGATTTTCGCATTGGCAAAGGTCTTACCACAGCCGGTGCTTGCCATATTGACAGTAAAATATGCATATTTATCTTTTTTATTCTTACGAAAATTCTTTATTTCTTCAACAACTGTATCTTGCCACTTGAATTTTTCAGGACTTTTTTTCTTTAATATTTTATTATCGATGACACTTTCCATTTGCTCGGAAAATCGCGGCAAGTTATGTGCTATTTTTACAGCTTGTTCACATACACGTACCAAATGCTCTTCCAAACCTTGTTTCATTTTGTGTGCATCCGTATTAGCCCATAAATCTATCTTTCTATAACGTCCCGCTGCCTGCTCCGCTCCAAGAGAAGATACATAGTGATCACCCAAAATCAGACAAATTCTGCTGTAGTTCAAGAAAGCTCGAAAGGCCGTATCATGGTTTTTATAAAAAAGCTGCAAAAAGCTTTGATAATTGTCCAAAGCTCTAACAGACCATTTTTTTATTAACTTATGCCAAGTTGTCGTGTCTTTTTCGAGTAATCCTTCAGAAAAAATGAAGCATTTATCCTTACAAACAGCTTGACTGTTTTCATAGCCCCAGTCTGCTTTAATGGTTGATAACATGTCAGTTATTGTTATTTTTTGTGTATCCGCACATGCCCCCATATTGCTACAATCAGGTAACTTATGATGTGCCAATATCAACCAAGAAATCGCTTGCGCAAGCGGTGGCAGTTTTTCAAATTGAACGGGCTCATTTGCAGCTTCAGAAAGGGCGCAGCTTACAGCCGCCATGTCCACCTTGTCCTCTGCCAGTGCCTGTAGCCACAAGTTATCATCAGGCTCGCCTCTATCAGTAGCAACGCTCCCCGTATGCTGAACTATCGCTTCAAGAATCTTGCAGGATACCCACTCGTGCCGCAAGGGATCACCTTCCAAACTTCTCTTTTTCAATTTTTGCTGGAAGTGATCCGATGCTTTCCCGTAGTCATGCAATAACGCAGCAAGAGCAACTACTGCCTTTAATAGTTGCAAGTAAATCCAGCCGTTTTCCCATTCTCTGTGAAGAATATTTGTCCTAGTAGAATGGACCGGAACTATACCATTGTCATTGAAACATTCCCGTTTACCGATAACCCATACGAGTTCACTGCGGCTGCGGGAACGAATCCAATGGCAGGCAACGGCCGTGTTTTTTGTCGCACTTTTTCGCAGCAAGGTTCTTACGGCGGACAGGCCTTCCGCCGTTATGACTGTTTTCCATGTATCATTGCCTATACGATCCGCAAAGCTGTCTAAAATACGTCTGACCGTATACAGAGCCTTTTTCTCGCTCCTACTTGTAAAAACAACCATCATATGCCATCACTGTCGCAAAATAGGCGACTTCCTTTTTTCACTTCATCAAACATAAAATCAAGAGCTTTATGTTCCGTAAATTTTTGCAAACACGTTTGTCTGAAATCCTGTTCCGCTCTGCCGTCTGCAGCACAAATAAAGGCCCACGGTAATACCAGCGTATCTTTAACTAAATCAGCCACATCAAACACAAGTGCCCCTCTACGCGTCTTTCCATGCATTACGGCAAAACCGTGCGGTATTCCTAAAACCCACAATGTACAAGCAGCTAATCCGTATGCAAGATAATTACCGTGATTAAGAAAACAATTAGCGTCATCAGTACCGTCATGATCACGCGTAAAACTATTCTCACCGCTTGTCCGCTGGGCCGCATACTTGTAAAGTTTTTTAGTAAATTCCGCTTCCGCTGTCAAAAGCTTAGTGACATTAGGGGCTACTTCTATTTTCTTTTTATACGACGCCAACGCATGTTCAATATCCGTATCGTCACAATAAAAACTATACGACTGTAATTCCGAATCCTTAGTCCACACTACCTCTAAAAATTGACACCGCTTCCTTTGGAATTCTTTAGCCAATTTCAACCGTTTTTCCGAGTCAAACCAAAAAGACAACCAACCTTGTACATACTCAGTAGGTCTGTACTCACTCTGCGGTGCAAACCATTCTATTTCCGTCCCTGCAAATAAAGGCGTGCCGCCGCCGCCACAGAATCCGACTAAAACACCGGCAGCAGCCAGCAATCTCATAGCAGCTTGAGTTATGGACGTACCTGTCCCTAACATAATAACTGTCGTATTTGCAATAGGAATATTCCAATAAAGACTCTCTTTTTTGCCATCTGTCAAATAAACAATACGCCCATCCTTCTGCATGACTCTGCATTTCTCAAGATAGTAAATATTGGCTCGCTTAGAATGTAATATTGCTTTTAAATCCGAACGATTTATGTCTTCCATACCTTATACTCCATCAAAAATTAACCATCTTTCCATGTATATTCGTCATATACTTTATCATTATATCTTACTAATTTCTACATGAAACATTGTAACATTTTTATGATATTTTGTGTTATTGGGAATAATTATTAAACCACTTATTTGATTGACTTAAACTCATAGATATTTTTTCAGTTTTATCGGAACGATTTATATTGCTGCGTCGGGAAGCAACTCTTTTGTCCTTATTCATTTTCTCCTTGCCGCAGTGCAATAAATCTGCTAAACTAATTGTACCGGAAGACCTTGCATAATTGTGCCACGGCTCTTGAGCCGTTGCGTATGCAAGGTCTTCTCTTTTTTTATAATGTCTTTCTTATGGTATGATATAGGTGGGTATATATTATCCGAAAATACTAATAAGGAGACATGCACCATGACCATTAGAATAGGTAAAAAGTTTTTCATCATTGCGGCACTCATTATCGCAGCTGTAGCCGGCGCTTACGGTTATTATCATTTTTATTACATGCGCACGCCCGAATATACGCTGCAAATCATCCGTACGGCCGTGAAGGATCATGACGCGGACACGTTCAACAAGCACGTCGACATTGACAGTATTATCGGCAAATGGATTGACGGCGAAATGGAAAAAGACGAATCCATCAAGGCCAATCCTTTTGCTGCAGCCCTCATTCCGGTTGCCAAGAATATTTTAACGACGTCCGTCAAAAACGCCGTCAACGCGGCTATTACGGATACGCCGAAGGCTGCCGCTGCAAACACATCCGGGCAAAGCACGCCGGCCGATACGCTCATCTCCGAAAAGGACGACCTCTCTGTCGGCAACATTTCTTCTGTCAAAAATGCCGACAAAACGGCCGACATCAGTATTGTCGTTGAAAACAAAAAGAAAAACACGTCGACAACGCTTAAATTGAAAGCCGTTTCTCTGGAAGACGGCACATGGAAGATTACAGAGCTAGAAAATCCGGAAGAAATAAAGAATTTATAATTGTATTCATGCGGCCCTTTTGCTATAATATTTTGCGTATAACTTTTACATAGTAAAGGTCTAAATTTATAGGAAAGTAGTGGTTTTGTATGGCAGAAGAACAGCAACAATTGCGGCGCAGCCTCAAAGCGCGTCATATGAACATGATCGCCATAGGCGGCGCTATCGGCACGGGTCTTTTCGTTGCCGGCGGGGAAACGGTCAGCTCGGCAGGCCCGGGCGGTGCCCTCCTGGCTTATGCCTTCATCGGCGTAATGGTTTATTTTCTCATGACCAGTCTCGGCGAAATGGCGGCCTATTTGCCGGTCAGCGGCTCCTTTGAGACCTATGCCAACCGGTATGTCGACAAGTCTCTCGGCTTTGCACTCGGTTGGAACTATTGGTTTAACTGGGCCATTACTCTCGCGGCGGAACTCGTGGCAGGTGCCCTTATCATGAAGTATTGGTTCCCTGATGTGCCTGCAGCCGTCTGGAGCGGCATTTTTCTTGTCGTCTTATTTTTCCTGAATTACCTGTCTACCCGTTCATATGGGGAAAGTGAATTTATCTTCGCCGGTATCAAGGTCATTACGGTCGTAACCTTCCTTATTGTCGGTACACTCCTCATTCTCGGCGTAGGCGGCGAATCACCGGGGTTTACGAACTGGACTGTCGGCGACGCGCCTTTTGTAGGCGGTGTAACGGCAATTCTCGGTATCTTCATGGTAGCCGGCTTCTCCTTCCAGGGGACGGAAATGATCGGTATTGCCGCCGGTGAAAGTGAAGAACCGGAAACGAATATCCCCAAGGCGGTACATTCCATTTTTTGGCGTATTCTTCTCTTTTACTTAGGTTCCTTCGTCGTCATCGGCTTCCTCATACCTTATACGGATGAAAACCTTTTGAACACGGCTATTGAAAATATCTCCATCAGCCCGTTTACACTCGTCTTTGAACGGTTCGGGCTCGTTGCGGCGGCTTCCGTTATGAATGCCGTCATCCTTACGGCCGTCCTGTCCGCAGGCAATTCGGGCCTTTACGTATCGACACGTATGCTCTATGCCATGGCCAAGACGGGCCAGGCCCCGAAGACCTTCTTGAAGCTCAACAAGCGCGGCGTTCCTTCACACGCCCTTTTCGCTACGGCCGTATTCGGTCTGGCAGCTTTCCTGACATCGCTCATCGGTGAAGGCAAGGCCTATGATTGGCTCGTCAACATCAGCGGCATGGCAGGCTTTATTACATGGATCGGCATCGCTATTTGCCACTACCGCTTCCGCCGCGCTTTCAAGGCACAGCACAAGGACTTGTCCGTCCTGCCCTATAAGGCATCTCTCTTCCCGTTCGGGCCGATTTTGGCTCTCATCCTCTGTATTATTGTCACGGCCGGCCAAAATTATTCGGCCTTTACAGGTCCTGAAATCGACTGGTATGGTGCCAGTGTCGCTTACATCGGCATCCCCGTATTCCTGGCCGTTTTCCTGTACCACAAGTTTAAGCACAAGACAAGTCTCATTCCCTTAAAAGAAGTTAATTTGTCTCGTGATGAAGAAATATCCCGCTAAATTAATCATAACCACCAGTAGAACTGGTGGTTTGCTCTGACCCTATAAGGGTCTATCTCTTGTGGTAGCACCAAATGGTGCACTGAATAAAATCCGGCAATCACATCGCTGTTACTGGCAGCCCCCTCCTCGGGGGCTCTTTCTTTGCCTACTTAGGTACCCTTCTTACCCGTAAACGGGTCTACATACTCTTTGAAATCCAACCTGTCCTGTGCTATATCTTCCTGCAGTTGTTGTCGGATATATGTTTTTATCGCACCTTCATATTTTCCTACCGTGTCTACATAGTACCCCCGGCACCAAAAATGTCTATTGCCATACTTATATTTTAAGTTTGCATGTTTATCAAATATCATTAAACTGCTCTTACTTTTTAGATACCCCATGAAACCGGATACACTTAGATGTGGCGGTATCGTCACCAGCATATGGATATGATCCGGGCAACATTCTGCTTCCAGTATTTCTACGTGTTTCCGGGTGCACAACTCCCGCAATATTTTTCCTATATCTGCCTTTATGGTCCCATATATAGCTTGC